>MDSV01179680.1_pt1 | contig 66398 bp, 60 predicted proteins | sample 810851 | NCBI WGS metagenome assembly MDSV01 (sample SAMN05326640, study PRJNA326480) | marine metagenome | isolation source: seawater | place: Atlantic Ocean: North East | collected 2012
ATGCTGGTGCCGGCCAAGGTGATGCTGGTGCCGGTCAAGGTGATGCTGGTGCCGGTCAAGGTAATGCTGGTGCCGGTCAGGGTAATGCTGGTGCTCAACAAGGCGGGCAAGGTAATGCTGGTGCTGGTCAAGGCGGTGCAGGTGCTGGTCAAGGTGATCAACCTGGACAACCGGACGCAAATGACGCAATGGATGATGGGGAAGGTAATCCTTAACTAGTCAGAGTCCTGATATCTTCTTGTTAACTGTTCAAAAACTTCATCAGATAGCCTTCCTTGCTCATAGTATTTTTTTGCGTCATCGAGCAAGGTGAGGTTTTTTTCAACAACAATCTCTCTGGTTGCCTTTGTTACCTCAGTTGGCTCGAATTTGAGTAAGTGATCACGTATCGAATCATCAAATATAAGATATTCTCTGAGAGCTATTTGTTTTCCGTCAATACTTGGTACCAATTTTTGCCAGATAATCATTCGCAGCGTTTCGATAATATCAATTGTTTTTCCACGACGCTCATCGGGACCAAAACTACCGACGAGTCGGCGCATAGTCTCTGACACCCCGTTACTATGAAGGGTTGTATAGACAGGGTGCCCAGTCATTGCAGCTTCAAGAACCGCATTGATCGTTTCATAATCTCTGGATTCACCAACAAGGATAAGACGAGGCTTTCTTCTTAGCGCATTTCTTACACCGGCAGCAAATGAGGGAAGATGCTTGGGTATTTCTGACTGAGAAATTACAGCACTTACCACATCAAGATTGTCATAAACAAATTCAATTGGAGATTCGTATGTAAGAATTTTCTTGTTAGCGTCTGGCTTTTCAGCAATGTATCGAATTATCGCTGCAAGCAGTGTGCTTTTACCAGAACCGGTAGCACCAGTAACATAAATGACGCCATCTTCAGGGGAGATGTCCTTAATGATTTCGTCTTGCAGTCCTAGGTCTGATAAAATTGGAGGATCTGTTGGAATGGTCCTCAACGTAATTTGTATGCCTGAATGGCCCTCTACGAGGCAACCAGTGGCATTAACACGGTATCGATAGCGTTCGATACGATTGGCCTTAAATTCATAGTTAGAGTCGATATCTTCACCACTTAAGATGCGAGTTGTACCATTTGCACCATAGATAGAGTTTAAGATGTCACCAACTTCTATATTGTTAAGTTTTCTTCGAGTAACCTGCATAAGTCTGCCATAAATTTCAGCAATCACAGGCTCATTTGTCTGAATTGTAATATCAGAGACATTGAACTTTTGGCAGTGCTCAAGAAGATTGTTAAGATCGTTGCCGCTAAATCGAAGCGGTTCGTTTTCCATTTTGTATTGCTGTAAATCAGATGTCATTACAATTCATAGACTTTCCCTATTTTAATAATAGCAGATATAGCTACTACTTAGTGTACTTTTTCTTTATTTTTTTAGGCTTAGACACATTATAGGGCTTTTTAGCATCGACTTTAGCAGTGACAACTGGATTCCATAGGGTATAAAACTTCGGATTGAGTTTGGAGAATGCTGTGATACGAAGTACTTGATCACCAATTCTCATTGCATTATCGTCACCAGTTACACCAAGGTTGGTCGACGTAGTTACTGGAGCAGAGACCATATTTTGTGAGTAAAGTACATAGTATGTGGTCATTCCAAGGAAATCACGATTGAGTCGTTGTAATGCGGTTGAGAAGTTATCTCTTGCTTGCTGAACACCTTGCTCCCAGCCTCGGCCAATTGACTCTTCCCATAGGATATTTTCTTCCTTATTTTGTGGAAGAACTGCTAAAGGAGGTGCTTTAGGTTTAGGGTAGGAAATGTCAATGTAATCATGCCAGGTTGGGGCAGAGGATACAAAACTTGCTTGACGAACAATGCGGATTTCTTTGTCAGCCATACGAACTTCTTTGTTGCTTGTCATATCGTATGTTAGGTAGCTTTCTTCTAAGATAGGAGGGATGACTTTGCCATACATCACCAGGAAATTGAAGTTATAGATTTGATCGAGTTCTCTTGAGAAGAGCTGTAAGGTAGAGTTTATGCGCTCAGATTCCCAGGCAAGTCCACTTTGTGCACCGTAGGTTAGACCTACTTTACGAACGGCATCTTTGTGAATCTCAATTCCATCATCAAGTGTGTTGTAACCACCGCAGCCTGATAGAGTTGCAAGCAGTGAAGCTGATAAAAGCCATTTATTAGATTTAAAGCGCATGTGTGAATCCTTTTACTGCTTTTGTGACGTCAATTACATCATGTAATTTGTAACTGTAGCCGGATGAAGATGGTTGTTGGCTTGAATTGTATGATGAATCTGCTGAACAGCCACTCAAAAGTATACCAGAGATGACTACAGTCAAAATGTTTTTGATGATAGAAAGCATACCACTATCCCTTGCTTAGATATTCAGATAACGTATTTGTAGAACTCCGCTCTTTGTGACTTCCACAACAGCATGATTTTGTGCCTGATAAGCAATATCCTTCACAACATCTGCAAGGCTGCTATTTTTGGCATCAATCGATACGATAATCGGAGAGCCGTTCTGTTTACCAAGTTTGCCATATTTAAGGTGGCTTGATTTGGCAAGTTTGCGAAGTAATGGCTCAATCGGGCCAATGTAATTCATACTAACAGTAGCACTAACTGGTGCCTTGACCACGTTGTGCGGCGTTTTGTAGTAATCAGGGTGTTGCGCTCTTTGAATTTCAGCGAGCTTAGCAATGGACGCTGAGACTGATTTAGTTGCCTCTGTTAGCTGATATACAGCGTCGTTGTCAGGTTTGCTGATGGGTGCCTTGATTACTATAGAGCTAAGTAAAGGATCCTTCGCACCGCCTGATTCAGAATCGTCAGAGCTACATCCGCCTAGTAGAAGGGCGATTACGAGTGATTTTTGCCAGAGTTTTTGCATGCCACAATTCCATATGTTCTTCTATAATGAATCATTTTTTACGGGTCCCTGTCAAGGGATGTCTTTAACAATCTGATCTTTCAGTGACCTTGAGTACGCACATCCTGGGTTTTTTTCTATGGAAAAGTCAATAAATTCATTGGCTTCTAACATGTTTCTTCTGCAAAATTGCAAGGTGGCCATTTCGCGGTAAAAATAGTAATTTGTTGGGCCAGAAAGCTGATGTTTTCGCATAAGGACTTCTGCTTCTTCAATTTCACCCATCACGCGATAGCAGCTAGCAATCGAAGGAATTAGCCGATGGTTGTTTTGAAAGCTTGCTCTTTGTATCTTCTTAAGTAGATCAATAAAGTGCGCTTTAAGTTGGCTGGATGCGGAGTGTAAATGTTTGTGGAAGTTGGAGGTCATATTTAAAAACAAATAGGGGTCGTAATCAAATTGCTCTAATTGTGATTTTAAAAATGGATATGAAAATGTGTTCTTCTCTAGTGCCAGCTCACGGTTTAGCATCGCGTAGTCATAGATACTTCTTTTACGTATAATCTCACACTCCCCATGAAGGTGTTTTGTCATATTTTCATCCAGCCCCCATGCCATGACCGTTGTTGCTATATTTAGTTCAAAGGAGCTGTCCATACTGGTTTGGAAAAAGAATTCCGGTTGGATGATGTTTTCAATGGCATGCATATTGACTGTGCATGAAATGCTGCCTTCCTTTTGGAAACTAAAATCTTCACTGTAGGCGTTGTTAGATGGGTGTTGGCAGGTTTTGTCAGTAATAATTAAAATTGCCTTCGGATAAAGTGTTTTCAGCTGTTTGATTAGGGTGATGCTGCCGATAGGAATTGTTAGCTGTTGGCCCACTTCCCAGTGAGTTTGGATGTAATTTTTTATTTCAGGTTCAATTTCAATTTTTTCTAGCTGATAGTAAAGGGTTTCTTCATTTGAGAACTCAATTGATTGTGCGCCAGGTGTGTTTTTTTTGGCAACAGTCATGGTTTGTATCAATGTTCCACATACTTTTAAATATGCATCGTGAGCCAGTGAGTCAAGTAGATAGTTAAGTATAAAGACAACTGGCTTATCAGAGATTGCCTCAGGAGGTGAGTACTGTGTGCAGTCGATCTGCGCAAAATCTAGATAAGCATATCGCCAATTGCGATAATCATTTATCGATGACAAATAATCCAGGTTATTTTGTGAGTAGTCAGTGATCCAGTACTTTCCTGGGGATGATTTGTTGCTTAAAAAATGATAAGCAAACTCGCCTATGCCTGCTCCTAATTCAATCACAGTTGATTGAGGTGACACGCGGTCAGATAACTGGGCATAAGTTTTGGCAATAAACTTGTTATTAGTGACTGTGTGCGGGGTGTGGCTCCATGCATCCTTTGGGTTGAGTGAGAAAAATTCACTTTGCAGCTGCCAAAATCCGCTTTGACTAAGTTTTGTCATGGTAAATTCTTTAAATTTGATGTATTTCACATTACAGCATTGTCAAAAAAAATGCGAATCTGCTACAATGTAAAAACATTTGATTAAAGGAGTGGCAATGGATGGTGGTATGCCGCAAGGTTCTTGGAGAGATTCTTCAAGGTCTGCAAAGTTTTTTATATTTAATTCAGCAACGCTGTTTCCCGTTTTGCTATTTATATTTAACATAGGCTGGACAAGCTTTACAATCATGACGGTTATCGTGATTGCATTTATGGTCCTTGAGTATTATGGGTTTACTCCGATTGTGTTTGCTCGTTTCTTAAGATCATATGTTGCTGGAAAGCGCAGGATATCAACTCCTTGGTGGGTGTAATATGGAAATTAAAAAACTAACTGATCTGTTTTGTGTGATGGCCAAAGACAATGGCTGGGAATTTAGTCTTAAAGGAAGAGATCTGACCCCTGAGGAGATGTTTGCATTTAACGGAATGCTGCCAGCATTAGCTAAGCGTGCAGATCAATTGTCCTTACTGTGTCTTGGCTATGGTGTTGGGGTGTCCTTTGATGAATCCGATTCTTCTATCCTGGGCTACCAAATGAAGTTAAACGAGGATTCTCCTGATGTTGTGCGATTGGCGTGTCTGTACGACGTGCTGCTTGAGATGGTAAACCACTCAACATCCTCCAAGGTTGCCGTTGACGAGCTTTTATATGAATAATAAATTGACATATTCTGAGTATATTCGTTATAATGCATTATCAAGCGAAGCATATAATCATGTCAGATTTAACTAAAAGTTTTATCGAAGAAGCGGCTCTCCTAAGCAGTGATGCCCGCCGTGACGTTTCCATTGCTGCAAAGTTTAATCGTAGTAGTCCATCATTTTTTTCCAAGTGTCCTAATGATTCTGCGGCAGCCGACTTAGACGATTTTCTTGATGCTTTACGAGACATCAACAAACCTAGCGCCCATCTATAATAGAGCGAACCATGAATAATAAAATAGACCCCTCTCTCGTTTCACTCAGAAACAGGATTAAAGCAATGGTAGATGCTGACCACTGGGAAGCCACTCGGTTCCTCTCTATTATCAAAAAGAAGTTCAACAACCTCATTGCAAAGATAGATCAGTCAATAGAGGATCAAAAGCCCGTTGGTGTCCCTGAATTGAGTGTTGATCAAAAGCTTGTCTATGTATCATTATATCATCGCAAAGGAAGGTCACTTGAGGACTGGGAGGGTGTCCTGAGGACTTTTTCCTCGATTGCGCCTGGTAGAAATGTTTATAAGGTAGAATCCGGTGTGGCTACTTTTATCTTAAAGTCTAACAATACGCACCAGCAGGCATATGTTGAATTAGCTATCAAGGATTCAGATATAATTACGCCAAGTAAGGTGGTCCCAGAGATTATTTTTGCCTCAAGAGAAACAATATTAAAGCCATCAGCGTTTGCTGTTGAAAATATTCGCCGGTTTGTTCATATGGGTCAGTCATACACATGGCAAAGCGGGCAGCTTGCACGTATTACAGATGTTGTTTGAAAATATCAAAAATTGAGTCTATACTTGGGGATAGGTTTAGCACGGATTAGCAATGAAAGGCGGCGGACAGCAGCAAACATCAAGCCCTGAATTAACTTTTTTCTTTCTAGTAGCAATTATCGCAGCTGTGATAATTGGCGGGTGGTATTATCACAAAGTTACGATTGTTACTTATATATATAGCATTAGGGCGTTTGAGTTATCCATTGTCTACGGGATCCTTGATGTATTTTATGACTTTTTTGTAATGATTGATGTCCCTGTCCCCAGTCCTCAGTTTATTGATCAATTGCGTTATCGCTTATTTGCACAAGATTTTAGCGCTATTACACCACAAGGGTTTCGAAATGGGCTAGTAGCTACTGGGTGGGTGATCGTGTATCCAGCTACAATTTTTGCACTTGGATTTTGTGTTTATCTCGCTTTTTTCAAATCCCTATCGCGAGTACAGGCTACATATTCAATGAGAACCTTCAGTAACCTTGAGTCAGTAAACTGGCCACTTATTTCTCCTGTGCTGGATAAAAATCTTGTCAAAGAAGATATCGAAGAAGGGCCATGGCGAATGGCAGATAACCCTATTCAGTTTGCTGAAAGACATGATATGGTTAAATCCGTTTATCAGGATGGTAAAAATATTGCCAGGCTTGATAAATCCAAGGCTCACGTCGTTTTTGCGATGCAGCTTGGACCACTGTGGAATGGAATTGAGCCATTACCAGCTTATATCCGAGCACTGTTTGCAATTTTTGCTGCGAAGGCAGAAAATGATTCAAAGGGCGCGCGAGTGCTGCTTGATCAAATTGCCTCATCTAGTAAATCAGGAAAACTTAATTTTGGCGGGACGCAAGAGTTGTTGGTTAAGCACATTAGAAGCCCTAAAATTGGAAGAGCTGCTGGCCCACATGCCTATCTTCTTACCGTCATGGCATCAATGCTTGAGCTTGCTCGAACCGACGGCGTACTTGCAACCTCTGAGTTTTTATGGCTGAAGCCTCTTGATCGTAGATTATGGTATATGCTCAGCTGTGTTGGGCGTCAAACACCCTTTACGGAAATATCGGGGGCATTTGGTCACTGGATTATTGAGAAACGGCTTAGAAGGCCCCTAAAAGTGCCAATGGTTGCTGAAGCTGTTAACGCATTAGACACATCGTTGGCAGAAATTATCTACAATCCGGAGAAATAGCGTGAGAGGTGTTGATAAGTCACAAGAGCAGAAGACCACCGCTTTACTCCGGGATACCCGGACCACCGGTCAGAAAATATCGGGATTTTTTGAGAAGCCCACATCGGTTGCTGTCCTGATTTTTATCACAGCGGGAACTGGTTTTGTTATGCCAGAAATTGCAGATTTGCTCCTGTTAATGAATATCATCTTTTTTCTGGTTGCGGTTTTCAAGAAGCAGCGTCTTCCATTCAGAATGCCTAAGCGTCTGGGTGAAGATGACTATGGTGATTTGATTCCTGGGACGAAAAAGCCGAAAAAGGGAGAGGGGATCTATTTCTTTGGTAATGATAAGAAGACCAATGATGAGCTTTGGTTTACAAATGATGATATGCGAACGCATGCCTTGATTTTTGGCTCAACAGGTAGTGGTAAAACAGTTGCGCTCACCTCCATCTCATTTAATGCTTTGGTGCAAGGTAGTGGGTTTATTTATGTCGATGGTAAAGGTGATAACAGTCTATATGCCAATATATTTTCGATGGTTCGGTACATGGGCCGTGAAGATGATATGTTGCTTATCAATTTCATGACCGGGGCGAGAGATATTATCGGGCCGCAAGAGAAAAGAATTTCAAATACGATGAACCCTTTTGCGACAGGCTCCTCGGGCATGTTGTCAAACTTAATATCTGGGATGATGGAATCTGGCGGCAGTGGCGGTGATGGTGATATGTGGAAAGGTCGTGCTATTGCTTTTGTTGAAGCCCTAATGAAAGTGCTTGTTGCAATGCGGGATGCAGGACACATCTTACTCGATGCCAATGCGATACGTAACTATTTCGGGCTTGACCGAATTGAGGCCATGGCTGAGGATAAAACTTTTATCCGTGACGGTCAGTATGCAATTAGTCTTGAGGGAATGCCAAGTGTTATTCTGGAGCCGATTACGAACTACTTAAGCACATTGCCGGGATACAATAAAGAGCGAAAAGGCAAACAGGTCTCACAGGTTTTTGAGCAGCACGGGTATATCACCATGCAGTTGACTCGTGTGTTTACTTCACTGGCTGATACTTATGGGCATATTTTAAGAACGAAACTTGCAGAGGTGGATCTGAAAGATGTAGTTCTTAATCGCCGGATTCTTGTGGTATTGCTCCCAGCGCTTGAGAAATCACCAGATGAGCTATCTAATCTCGGGAAGGTCATCATTTCATCGTTGAAGTCAATGATGGCTGCTGGTCTAGGAGATGCTGTTGAAGGAAGTTATCAAGATCTTATTTTAAGAAAGCCTACCAATGCGGACACACCCTTCCTCTGTGTCCTTGATGAATATGGTTATTATGCTGTGAAAGGCTTTGCTGTTGTGCCTGCTCAGGCTCGTTCACTTGGATTTTCAGTGATATTTGCAGGACAGGATTTGCCGGCATTTCAGAAGGCGTCAAAAGAAGAGGCGGCATCAATTGGTGCGAATACAAACATTAAGATTTGTATGAAATTAGAAGATCCTACAGATACCTGGGAATTCTTTATGAAGACAGCTGGTGAGGCATATGTCACAACAGTCGATAGCTTCAATGCAGGTGGTGATAGTATGTCCGGCGGGTATATGGATACAAAATCAGCAAAAGCAGAGAAGCGTTCAAGAATTGATCTCCTGGATTTAAAGGACCAGGGTGTTGGTGAGGCACATTTCTTCTTTCAGTCTAATATTGTCAGAGCCAGGATATTTTATGCCAACCCTAAGCCGTGTAAGAATATGCGATTGAATCAAATGACTAAAGTGGATCTGCCAAAAGATCAGGATTTATATAAGTTGGTTAAAGGGATTGAGGACTTTGAGGTATATGCTCAGCAGCCCGGTGTGATGGCTACAGTGGAGGCAGACTCTTCACTGACCAGATTGTTTGCTGGTATGGAGCAGCACAAAAAGACAATGAGTGGATTTATGCCGATTAACCTTGCGACCATGGTAATTAAAACATTATCTGATGAGCAAGAGGATCTTAAGAAGGAATCTGCTCAGCCACAGGAAGAGGGTGTTTTATCTATATTCTCTGAGAGAGAAGTGGATGATGTAAAGCAGCTACCTGATGGATCATCAACAGTCAGCTCCCTGCTGGCAAGAGACAAGACGGCAAAAGGGGTTGTGTATATCGAGAGATTGCTTGGCAAGAATGAGGAAGATTCAGGTGCCACGCAAGAAAATCTTCTTATGGATATGTACCTTTCAACGATGTATCAAGCGCCTGAGGCAGATGAAATAGTTGCGCCGGACGCGCTTGAAGAGCAAATCAACCAGCTGGCTTCAGCAATTAATAGTGAAGATGAAGATTCGAAATAATTTGGAGGAATGATGAGAAAGTTAATTTTAGGTTTAATGATCACGGGGGTCGCTTTTGCTACGCAGGCACCTAATGTTAGTTTTATAAAACAAAATATTGCAAGTGGTGATATCACTGTGACCAAGGCATATGAGAAAATGACCTATCCAAAGAAGAAGATGAGCGCTGAGGTCAAAGAGCTGCTTAAAGTCATGGCTGATGCAGATATTCATATTGTAAGAGTTGGGCAGAAAATTCAGTTTATTATCCCAACAAATTCTTTGTTTGTAGGATTGAGTGAAAAATTAAGAGACCCAGATAAAAAAGTGCTCAATGCGCTCAAGACGCTTGTTCAGCATGGTGACAAGATGGATGTGAGACTTTATGCACTTGCTAAGAAAAAGAATGATGCCTACAGAGTTGTTGAGCAGGCGCAATATCTACTTGGGCAGCTTGGCCAAATAGAGGAGCTTAAAACAACCACCGCAATCATTCTTCGCGGTTCACTTGATCCAAGTAAGGATCTTCCTTTCTGGCAGTCTGAGGATCCAGATACTCTTTGGGAAGTGATTACAGAGGTAACCGATGAATTTGGCAGGGCAGTATTCCTCGATCCCAATATAATCACAACTAATTCGAAATTAATATGTATAGAATATCAATTAAAGGCTGGACAACAGTTTTTAATTAGTTGATAATGCTAGAGATATAAAGGGAATTGAATCATGTCTGATGATGCTTTTAAGACGATGGTGCTCAGAAATGAGTACTACAGGGATGGTTTTCGTCGTCTAGTGATCGTTGTTGCACTGCTTGCGGTAGCTCTTGTGGTCCTTCTAGCGGCGCTCTACCAAGAAGTAGCTTCAACTCCACAACCAAGATATTTTGCAACATCTCCAAATGGAATGATTGTTCCTGTTCATCCGCTGGATCAGAAAGTGTTCTCAAATGCAGAAGTGCTTGAGTGGGCCACTGAAACAGTACTGCGTGGGTTCTCATACGATTTTGTCAATTATAGATCACAGCTACAGGATGTCGCTAAAAATTTCACTGGTTTGGGGTGGAGAAGATTTAGAAAAGCCCTTGATGATTCAAGGGAGCTTGAGACGATTATTCAGCAAAAAGCAGTGATGACAGCATTGCCTGCTGGTGCCCCACAGATAAAAAACCAAGGACGCCAAGCTGGTCGATACAGCTGGATGATTGAGATTCCCGTTGTGCTAAAAATCCAAGGCCCAATTAGTATCACGCAGCCACTGAAAGTCTTCCTGCAGGTAACACGTGTCAGTCTGGAGAATAATCCAAAAGGTGTTGCGATTTCACAATTTGTTGCAACGACCTAGATTGGGTAGTTTATGAATCGAATGAAGTTCATTACAGCTTTGCTACAAGGGTTAGTTCTGACCATTATTGTTGTTACAATGATTGTCATGTATGCTTCCAATAATAAGCCGACACCTCCACTTTTTTCTGTGTCAGATAATTTCGAAGCATCGAAGAACGCTTTTCCCAGGATATTAAACAATAATTTCCCAAGCAAAGTAAATCAGATTTATACACTCGAATCTCCTATGAAAGGATTGGATGAGGTGCTGCGCTGGGGAGCAAGTAAATCACTGGGATTATTTACGACAAACTTCAACGACTATTATAAGCTATACGATCAAGCGGCAAGAGCGTTCACTGATGTCGGCTGGTCTCAAGTGAGGGAACAGTTGGTGTCTTCAGGGCTATTTGAAGCGGTTGTGCAAAAAAAGCTTGTATCTACCGCGATTATCCGGCGCCCGCCTGTACTTATTCGTCAGGGAGTTTTAAACGGACGCTGGACCTGGCAGACTCAATTTGAGATGATGGTTAACTATGAATCTGCTAGTGAGAATTTAATGGTTACATACGTTGTCACACTAAGGATCGTTCGTGTTCCAGTTGTGGTAGGTGTGAATAACTCAGGATTGGCAATCGACTCGTTGGTTGCTGAGAAAGCTGGTGGTACATTATAAATGAGGGGAAACTAATGAAAAGGATGTTTTATTTGATTGGGCTCAGTATGAGCATTGTGTTTGGTCAGTATCAATTGCCGATGTCTCAGGTACCTACTGGGGATATGGACGCTTCCGCCTTTCAAGATATGAAGCAGGCTATCTCTCCACTTACCGGAAAGCAGGTTAGAGAGCTAAGGGATATGTACAACGAAATGAGTCGTAATGAAGCTTATACTGGCAGTACTCCCCCAAAGCCAGTTTCTTCGTCAATGATCGTCGACCTTGCTCCTGGTGCTTCTCCGCCTGTGATACGTTTGGGCGCTGGATATATTTCTTCAATCTTATTCCTTGACTCTACAGGTCAACCTTGGCCAATTAAAGCGATTGATGTTGGTAACCCGAACTTATTTAACGTCCAGTGGAACAAAAGCGCCGCCGGTGAGAAAAGTGGGGATTCAATGTTAAATACGCTTTTGATTCAATCAAAGACAATGTTTAAAGAAGGCAACATCGCTGTTGTGCTAAGAGGTTTAAATACACCAATTATGATGACAATGATTCCAGGCCAAAAGGTTATCGATTATCGAGTTGATGTTCAGGTTCCTAAAAAGGGCCCAAATGCGAAAGTTGAAACAACCGAGATTTCTTCCGGAACTAACCCTGTCTTGCTTGATGTACTCAACGGCACAGCTCCTAGAAACGCAAAGCCAGTCAAATTTAAACACCCAAATGTACAGGGCTGGAAAATTGGTAAGATGCTATACGTAAGATCTAAAGACACCATACTTTCTCCAGGTTGGTTCGCAACCATGAGTGCAGCAGACGGAACCATGCATGCATATGAAATGCCAATGACTACATCAATATTACTATTTGATGATGGCCAAGTTAAAAAAATCGTAACGGAGGGAACCTAAATGACAGACAAGAAATTAGGCGTACAGGACGCTTCAAAGGGAAGAGCCCTTAACTTTATCATAATAGGCATTGTCGCTATCGTTGCAATTATCGGTGCATTTTACCTGCTCAGCGAGGTCAATGTATTTGGTTCATCAACTTCATCCTCATTGCAAAGTACCGTGCCAAATATTCAGTCAAATCCAGGTGTTGGTGATCCGAGTGAAGCATATGCCAGACTGATTCAGGACAAAAATGAAGATGTCGCTGATCAAGCAATGAAAACTGGTCAAAGTGCAATTCCTACAATCATTAATGCCGATGTTACCGGTGACCCTAACCGTTTCCTAGATGCATACAGGGACGCATTAAACGATCGTAAGGCAGATGCTAATTCCGATATGTGTTCTGAAGAGAACCTCAGAAAAGCGAGAGAGGCAGGGGTAACTGCTACTGAACTTCGTTGTAATGGTTGTACCGCAAGCCAATTGGCTGCAGCGGGCTTTTCAGCAGCCGAGCTTAGAGCAGCAGGCTTTGATGCATCACAGTTAAGAGCGGCAGGATTTACTGCTGAGCAGCTAAAAGCAGCAGGATTTAGTGCAGCAGAGCTCAAAGCAGCAGGTTTTAGTGCTAGGGAACTTCTGGCAGCAGGCTACTCAGTAGCAGAACTAAGAGCGGCAGGCTTCTCAGCAAGTGACTTATTAGCAGCAGGTTTGACAGCATCACAATTAAAAGCTGCTGGCTTCAGCGCCTCTGAATTAAGTGCAGCAGGGGTAAGTGCTAGGGCGCTTTTAGCAGCTGGATTTGACGCGGCTGAACTTAAAGATGCTGGTTTTACTGCACAGGATTTGTTATCTGCAGGTTTAGATCCTAAAGCATTGCTGTCAGCTGGATACTCTGTGGGTGATTTAAAAGATGCGGGTCTGAGTGCTTCACAGCTATTAAAGGCGGGCGTGTCCCCACTTGAGCTAATGGCTGGCGGGTTTTCTGAACAGGCGCTAAGCGCAGCAGGGGTGTCTGCAGACCAGATCGCTGCAGCAAAAGCAGCACTTAAAGCTATGGGTGGTAAGTGTTCGATTGAGTTTGCTCGTGAGGCGAGACAGTCTGGAAAGTCTGCTAAGGAAATGAAGGACCTTGGTTGCCCAGCAGCGATTTTAAGAGCAGCTGGCTACACAGCAGGTGAACTGAAAGACGCAGGGTTCAGTGCACAGCAACTGAAAGCGGCAGGCTTCTCTGCAAGTGATCTAGCAGCAGCCGGATTCTCAGCTGCAGAGCTCAGAAAAGCAGGCTTCAGTGCAAAGGAACTCAGAGATGCTGGCTTCTCACTTGAGGCGCTTAAAGCTGCAGGATACAGTGCACAAGAGCTCAAGGATGCTGGGTTTAGTGCTGCGGAGCTTAAGGCAGTAGGCTTCAGTGCGGCTGAGCTCAAAGCAGCTGGTTTTTCTTCAGAGGATCTCAAAAACGCTGGTTTCAGCCTTGCTGAGCTCAGAGAAGCAGGTTTTAATGCGGCTGAGTTATCGAACGCAGGATTCTCAGCAGATGAGTTAAGAAGAGCTGGCTTTTCAGCGGCAGAACTTAAAACAGCAGGCTATTCTGCTGCGCAGCTAAGGGCTGCAGGTTTTAATGCCTCTGATCTTACAGATGCTGGATTTACTCATGGTGAGCTGGTTCGTGCAGGATATTCACCAGCAGAGATTGACAAAGATACACTTCTTGGCAGTACAAGCCCTGATTGTAACCCCAGTGCACTTAAAAGAGCACATGATAGTGGGGTGTCAGCACGTGCCCTTCTGAACAAAGGGTGTTCTGTTGAACAGTTAAAGAATGCAGGCTTTACTGTTAGCCAGCTTCTGGCAGCAGGTGTCAATGTGAAAGATCTTAAGAATGCTGGATTTAGTGCAAAAGAACTGAAATCTGGTGGGGTATCTGCTGCGCAGCTCGCGCTTGCTGGGTACAGTGCGAGTGATCTTGCCAAGGCAGGATTCACACCTGATCAAATTCAAACCGCAATGCAAAGTGCACTCAAAGAACAGATGGGCTCAATAAGCTGTAGTCTTGAGAATGTCAAAAGAGCAATGAATAAGGGGGTTTCTGCCTCTGAGCTGAAATCAATCGGCTGTTCTGCTGCAATATTAAGAGCTGCGGGATTCTCAGCAAAAGAACTCGCAAATGCTGGCTACTCAGTATCTGACCTTAAAGATGCAGGATTTGATGCGGCTGCACTAGCAAATGCTGGCTACAGTGCATCAGAACTTAGAGCTGCTGGCTTTAGCGCTGCCGAAGTTGCGATGTCAGGCATTGACCATTCTGCGGGTATATCGTGTGATGCTCAGAGCATTGAGAAGGGTGTCGCAGCAGGTGTTCCAGCAGAGAAGTTTAAGCAAGCTGGATGTACCGCTGCACAGTTAAGAGCAGGTGGATATAGTGCTGAGGCGCTCAAAAGAGCTGGCTTTACAGCTGCCGAGTTAAGAGCTGCTGGCTTTAGTGCGGCTGAATTAGCAAGAGCAGGATTCTCAGCTAGTGAACTTGCAGCTGCTGGTTTCAGCGCAAAGGAATTAGCTGCAGCAGGCTTTAGCGCTGCTGAACTCAAAGCAGCTGGTTTTTCAGTGAGTGAGCTTGCAGCTGCTGGCTATAGCGCTGCAGAGCTAACGAGAGCCGGGTTTAGTCAATCTGAAATTTCTCAGGCAATATCGGGCCCTGACAATGAATTTGCATCATCCCTGGCTGGGGACAACGTTTCTGAAGCAGATAAGATCAGAGCAGAGCAGGCTAAACTAGTAAGCGCCCAGGAATACAAGAGCAAACTTGCTATGCGAACAAATATGATGAGAGCTCAGGCAGCACAATTGATCAATAGCTACAACCCTGCTGCAGCGAATCAACTAATGGTAGTTGGCCAGCCGTTACCAGACCCAGTTGTTAAGCCAAAGGAACCAGGTGCTCCTGCGGTACAAATCGCTGCTGCTCAGATGGGGATAAAAGATCAATTAGCTGATGATGAAATTATTACCGCTGGTTCATCATTCTACGCGGTCTTAGACTCAGAAGTTAACTCACAAGTAGATCAACCTGTGTTAGCAACAGTTGTATCCGGCCCACTATCTGGTGCAAAGCTGCTTGGACGATTCAAGGTCCAAGACACAAGCTTAGTATTAGCATTTGATCGGGTACAGGTGCCAGATGTAAACCGTAGTGCACAGATCAGTGTATTCGCTGTTGATGTTAATACTGTCCAGAACGTCTCAGTGAATCGACACTTGATGATGAAGTATGGCTCATTATTTGCCTCATCATTCTTAAACGGTGTAGGGGACGCAATTCTGAAGTTTGGTAACAACTCGACTACCAACAAAGATGCAAATGGTGCAACCACAACTACTGCATCACCGCTTGATGATGCTAAGCTAATCACAGTTGGTCTAGGACAGGTTGGTAAGACATGGGGTAACGAGGTTAAGAAACTTGTCAATCAGCCCCCTACTGTTATCATGAAGAAAGGCGCAACATTTGGTGTGTTGATTATGTCTGACTTTACAGTACCAACAAACATTTAAAAAGGAGTGAGAAATGTCAAACAAAGATGATTACACATACCCAGAGGATTCATCAAGCAACACGGAGTACGCTGAGTCTGCAAGCAATAAGCAAACAGAAAATATTCAGTCAATTCTGATGAACAAGCGGATGCTAATTCCAGTTGGTATAATCGCGATGATATTTGTGATTAACTTTCTATTTAGTGAGGATGAGCCGGAGGCAGCCCCTGTCGAGCCAGCTATGCAGTCAGTTGGTGAGGCAGAACTACCTGCACCTGAGCCAGCACCTGTACCGGTTGTTTCACAAGATGCTCAAGATGCAATGACAAGGTCAATTCAGCATGGAGAGGAGATTAACAAGGTCTCTGAAACTAATTCGAGACAAGATCAAGATATCGAAAGTGTTGTCTCCAAAAATAACCAGCTCAGTAACTCTGTTAGGGAGCTTACTGCTGATGTGGCGCAATTGCACAATGATCTTCGTAACACTCAGGCAACAATTGCTGTGTTGATTAACCGATTAGAGCAAATGGATAAGCCAAAGCCTAAGCCAGTTCCTAAGAAGGTAATCATACAAAGACACTTCAGTATTAGAGCAATTGTTGACGGCCGTGCATGGATTCGTGATAACAAAGACCACACCGTAACAATGTCAATTAGTGTAGGGGACGAAATTCCTACATACGGTCGTGTTGTCTCAATTCATTCCCTTGAAGGCATTGTACAAACCTCATCTGGGCGCGTGATTCAGTTTCCAGCGAATGAGAGATGATAAAAAAATACCTATCATTACCATTTGTTGTACTGGCCTTAGCTGCTGACCATGCGGTTGCAGACGCCACGATGGCATCAATGATGGCTAATCTGCAATCTCAGTTTGGCCAATTCGACCAGTTTTTTAAAGCACTGTTTTATATGACAGGCGTTGCACTTATATTTTCTGCAGTGATGCGATTAAAAAAGTTTGGGCAAAGAACAGCATTCATGCATGTTGAGGCAGGTATCGTCGCTCCTGCAGCTCAAATGTTTATTGGTGTTGCTATGATTTATTCTCCGCAGATGATGGATACCCTTAATGAGACATTTTGGGCATCTACCTCTGCGAATGACTCAATGGGCTACAGTTCCTCTGGTTCAAGTACGTATGAACAGTTGATTAAGCCAATGAAGGGTATAATTATACTTGTTGGCATGGTAGCTTTCTTCAGAGGATGGTTGATCTTATCTCGCTCAGCTGCCCAGGGGCAAACCCAGCCAGGCACGATATCTAAAGGGGTGACACATATTGTTGGTGGATTTTTAGCAATTAACATTCAAATGACATATGAGCTTATTTACGGAACATTTTATGGTTAACACACGCCGAAGATTGCTTAACAATATTATCCTACTATTGCCTGCTATCATTACGGGTTATTCATTTGCTGAATCAGCTTGTCCAGACCAGGTTAAAAACTTAGGGGATGTTGCTCAGCGACTTGCCTGCCAGATGCCATCCATTAACAAATTTATGATAGCGATTGCCTACTTATCTGGTATTGGTTTTGGTGTTGCAGCAGTTTTTAAATTCAAGCAGGTTAAAGATAACCCGACGCAGATTCCGATTAGTACGCCTTTTGCTCTACTTGGAGTATCTACACTACTTGTATTTCTTCCAAGCGTTGTTGTTCCTGCGGGTAACACAATATTTGGCACTGCAACTGATAGTGTTAAGGCAGATGGTAGCGGTGACGCGCAGCTGATGCCCTTTGACTGATGCAAAGATCATTTTACAGCTGTGTAATTCTTTTGAGCGCGTTGTCAGCACACCTGCTTGCCATACCTCTTGGTGATGTCTTTGATAGAATGTCCTCGTTTGTTCCTGCCATAGGCCAACTTATTACCGGAGTAAGTTACCTCTCTGGTATTGGTTTTGGTGTTGCTGCAATATTCAAATTTAAGCAACACAAAGACAATCCCCAGCAAAACCCAGCTGGCACACCTGTCACAATGATGGCGTTATCTACTGCTTTGATCTTTCTCCCTGGCTTGTATAAGCCCATGGGACAAACGATGTTCGGATCTAAAACTGGCGCTTTAAAGACTTACCATAGCTCTCTTCACAAGGATTATTTTAATTATTGATCATATATTCATGAAAAAAAATAATATATGTCTATAATTAGCGTATAAAGTATAACAAATGGGAGTAAATATGATTTCTAACTATAAAGCAAGTAAAGTTTGCAAAGGGCTACTGGTAGCGACCGTTCTTGTTTCCTCAGTGGCTGTTGCAGAAGATGATAAAACAACAATTGGTTCGATGGCAACGAGTATTTCTGAATCTTTTGAGGCAATAGGAAAGATGATTTTAGGTATTGCTATGGTTGCCGGCCTTGGCTTTGGTGTAGCAGCAATATTCAAATTTAAGCAGCATAAAGATAATCCAACACAAGTACCAGTTGGTACGCCTGTTGCAATGTTAGCTATTTCTGCAGCGCTTGTATTCTTGCCAAGTTTATATAGCCCATTGGGTGCAACTATGGGTGTAGAGTCGTCCGGTGGTTTCGAGGGTGAAGGTACTAATGCTCTACCTAAAGGTAAACCAGGTTCGTAGTACCATCAACGTTTGTTTAAAGGGAGCTTTGGCTCCCTTTTTACTGTCTTTGATATTCTCACTTTGACAAAATAGCTTTTGCGAGTATACTGAAAAAAAGCAAGGAGACTGACGTGAGATATAGACTAACTAACAAATTATTAGAAATTATGTTAATTACTGCAACTTGTGTGGCACTTGCAGATTCAGAAGAGCAGACAATCGGAACAATTGCTCAAACAATTACAAAATCTTTTAAAGGAATCGGAGAACTGATTTTATCTGTGGCGTTTGTAGCAGGCCTTTGCTTTGGTGTTGCAGCTTTATTCAAATTTAAGCAGCATAAGGATAACCCAACACAAGTACCAGTTGGTACCCCTGTTGCCATGATGGCCATTTCTGCGGCGTTAGTGTTCTTACCAAGCTTTTATAATCCTCTAGGTGCGACCATGGGTGTTAAAGATGCAGGTGGTTTCCAGGGTGCAGGTTTAAAAGCGTTGCCTGGCGTTGATAGATCAAAATACGCATAATATTAATTATCATGATTAGCTGCGCTTTTCTGCATTTATATTATAATTAAGGAGTTATCTGGTTAGTCAGAACAGGCGCATGTGCAAATTAGTTGCCATTACCTGACTTTCTAGATATATTATTTATGAAGGGAGGCGACAATCGCAAATGAGTATTGATCTTAAGATTATATTGGGTAAGGAAGCCTGGCAGCTTTATCAGATTCGTGAAAAAGACGAGCGATTTCTTCCTTATAAAGAATCCATACTGAGCCGTGATGGCGATCAGTGTCAGTTCTGTGGCTTTAAGTCTGACATTTACATGAATGTTGTTAATGTTAACCACAACTATAAAGACAACAAAAAGGATAACTTGGTTACTGCTTGCCCATTTTGTACGCAGGTACACTTTCTTGAGATGATAGGTTTATCACAGAATACTGGAGGGACTATGATATACCTTCCAGAGATGAGCCAAAGTGAGCTCAATGCATTTAGTCATGTTTTATTCTGTGCTATTGCAAATTCAGGCGATAAAGCACAAATTGCCCAGGAAACATACAACTCCCTCAAGCTACGTAGTAAGTATGTTGAGCAAGAAGTAGGAAAGGGGCTGAGTGACCCTGCAATGTTAGGACAGATGTTGGTGGATACACCTTTAGATCATTCTGATTATGTGTTTGAAGAAACAATGAGAGATTTAAGGGTATTACCGAAGTTGGATGCTTTTTCTGAGCAAATCAAAAATTGGTCGCAATCAGCGATGGAAGATCTATTATAGGAGGACTCGATGGCAGGACTAGTCGAAGGATTTTTAAACGGAGTTGATACTTTTCTGGCATGGTTCAGTGCATCGGCAAAGCAGACCACAGAGTCATATTGTGATCTTCAAACTGCAGATAGCCCGACTGTTTTGGTTGCCAATGACGGCTCATTGGTGTCAATTATCAAAATAATCGGTGTTAACCAGCTGGTTGGTCAAGAAGAATATGAAAGAATACACGCCGGTCTGCAGCAGGCATTAGGGTCAACACTACGGCAAAAGGGCTACTCTGTTCAGGTTCACTTTAGTTATAATCGTGACGATACAGAGGAGTTACTTGAAGAAAACTATGCCTCTTCCCGGCAAACAGCCGACCGACTTCAGTTAGATGTGGATGATTTGATCGGAGAAAGAATCAAACATATGACATCATTTTGTGCCGCAGAAGAGGTCCACATCGTTTTGTATACTAAACCAACAATTTTAGCAGGAGATCAGTACAAACGTGCGACCAATGATAAAGCTAAGATGCTGAAAGATTCTAGTATGCCGGCCTTTAAATATACGCAGAATCTTGTTGCGGCCTTGCCAGAGCTACGTGACGCGCATGATTCGTTTGCTCGAAGTACATTAGGTTCGCTTAAAGAACTCGGAGTATTTGCTGAATTGCTCTCGATTCATGAAGCGGGTTATGAGATACGACGCTCAATTGATCCAGGCTATACCTCAAAAGAATGGCGTCCTATTCTTCCTGGAGACCGTTATAGTATTAAATTGGCAAAGAAAACATCAGGTGATATTGCCGATTTAACATGGCCTTCTTTCTCGAATCAATTGTTTCCACGCGATGCGTATAACGTTGACTTAAAGACTTGTATGGTAGGGGATAGGATCTACAGCAATGTTTATATTGATTTGTTTCCAAAACAGGTACAAGCTTTTGTTGCACTGCTGTCTAGGTTACTTGATAGCGAGATGCCATGGCGAATGTCCTTCATGTTGGATGGTGCTGGGATGGAAGCATTGCGTATTAAACGAATGTTCACATCAATTTTAGCGTTCTCATCAGCTCAAAACCGATTAATCAATGATGCTGTGAATGTACTTGATTATATTGAAACCCAAACAGATGATAAAGTTATTAAACTTAGAGTGATTGCCTCAACATGGGCACCTGAAGGTCAGGAAAAATTATTAAGATCAAGAGCATCATTACTTGCCCGTGCGATTCAGTCGTGGGGATCATGTGACGTTAGCGAAATGTGCGGAGATGCTTTTGAAGGAACGGTTGGTTCTATGCTTGGGGTCACTATGGAGCCAGCTGCAACTGTTACAGTTGCTTCATTGTCTAGCGCTCTGTACATGCTTCCAGTTTACAGGGCAGCATCTCCTTGGCGAGCAGGTTCAATGATGTTAAGAACACCTGATGGGAAGCCTTGGCCTTACCAGCCAGGTTCACCACTGCAAACCACATGGATTGATATTATATATGCTCGGCCTGGTTCAGGTAAGTCAGTATTATCTAATGCGATTAACTTTGCACTTTGCTTGCAAGGGGGACTTGAACGTCTGCCACGTATTGCAGTGATTGATATTGGACCATCAAGTGCAGGTCTTGTTTCTTTGATCAAGGAAGCGTTGCCTGCGGATCAAAGTTACCTTGCTGCGTATCACCGTTTACAGATGACTCCAGAGTATTCAATCAACCCTTTTGACACTCATCTTGGTTGCCGTTATCCATTCCCTCAGGAAAGAGCATTTTTGGTTAACTTTGTTACTTTACTCGTAACTCCAGTTGGTGCTCAATCTCCATATGACGGGGTTGCAGATATGGTTGGTATGGTTGTTGATGAGGCATACAAGGGGCTTGCAGATGATGGGAACCCCAATATATACACAGAGGGCATTGATGAAGAATTAGATGCACTTATTGAGCAAATTGGGTTTGTTGCAGATGAGAAGACTACCTGGTGGGAAGTTACTGATGCTTTATTCTCTGCTGGATTTGAGCGTCAAGCGATGTTCGCGCAGAGAAAAGCAATGCCATTGGTTGGAGATTTAACTTCAGTTGCCAGAATACCTGCAGTTGTGGATCTTTATGGTAAGATTACTATCCCAACCGGTGAATCCTTGATTAATGCCTTTGTAAGGATGATCTCTGGTGCAGTTAGGGAATACCCGATATTATCACGATATACGCGTTTTGATATCGGCTCCAGCAAGATTGTATCACTTGATCTTGATGAGGTCGCAAAGTCAGGGGGTGATGCTGCAGATCGACAAACTGCTGTGATGTATATGCTTGCCCGATATGTGCTTGCTAAAGACTTCTATATCAATAAAGAGAATTTATCTGGGCTTAATGATTCCTATAAGGATCATCATATGAAGATTGTCTCTGAAATACGTGAAGATCAGAAACGATTGGTAATGGATGAATTTCACAGAACGAGTAAGGCGCAGGCTGTTCGTGATCAGGTCATTGTCGATATGAGGGAAGGGCGTAAATGGCGTGTACAGATTGCTCTTATTTCTCAGTCTTTGGATGATTTCTCTAAAAACATGGTGGATTTCGCAACATCAATCTTTATTATGGATGCCGGTCCAGAGCAGTCCATTCGTAAGACAAAAGAAGTTTTTGGTTTGTCTGCAACTGCTGTATCTGCATTGAGAAACTATGTTCGTGGTCCATCTGCGAAAGGAGCTAATTTCCTTGCTCAATTTGCAACTAAAGATCAGATGACGACCCACTTACTGACCGTTACGATTGGTCCAGTTGAATTATGGGCATTTAGTACAACAGCAGAAGATGTGAAAATTCGTAATGCGCTGTATCAATATATCGGCCCTCAACAGGCACGTGCCTTGCTTGCAAGAATCTTCCCATCGGGATCTGCTTCGAAATATGTTGCCATGAAGATGGAAGCGAAGAAGCAAGAGTCTGGTATGGTTAGCTCTGATGAGCAGCTAGGTGTGATTGATTCTGTGATCAAGATTATCATGGATGAATATAAGAAGGACCCTGAATTTAAGGTTCTGCCTGCTTAATTAATCGGGGTAAAGCTAATCTTTGATTGGTTGGCTTTACTCGCATACTCAATTTCACAGCTGATCATTGCTTTAGGATTTTTATAAAGCTGATCCATTATTGTACAGTTAGTGATCTGGGTGATACCATTTGAGAATGCCAAATTAATATCATAATCAGCCAGCTGAATCACGGCGCGGATTGGCATGTTATCATCTGAACTTGCGTTAATATCCAAACTTGATAGGCGATCAATTTTATCTTTCATAGGGTCAAGGTTCCCATGACCAATAACGTATCTTAGATTTAAATCATAAGGTGTATTATTAACCAGTGAGATCAGTTTTGTTTGCCCAACAGCTATGGTGCTTACTGCCGCAAAAATCAAAGCCGCAAGGGATCTAACATTAGATTGTTTCTCTTGTTTGCACAGTGTATAATCGTTGCATCGATGCATAGGGATATCTATATATGAGTCAGGAGCTATTTTATCACAATCAACTGTTAGAGCAAGACAGGTTTAGTAAAATATTAGACAGTTTATTGGGAACAGAAAAGCAAGCAGTTACTCAATTGATAGACAATCTATCTCTCTCACAAACAGATGTTCAAATTGTTAATGAAAGCGCACAATCACTAATACACAAGGTAAGAGAGCGACATCGTTTTGATGGGCCTATTGATGCCATGCTTTTGGAGTATGAGCTTACTACACAGGAGGGTGTTGCCTTGATGTGCCTTGGGGAAGCATTAATGCGCGTACCTGATGAGAAAAACCAGGAGCTGCTAATAAGGGATAAATTAACTCGCTCTAACTGGTCTAATGCTTCTGGCAAATCAGGCGTAGCTATGGCTAATGCTGCCGTTTGGGGGTTAGTGATTGGTAGTCGTATGCTGGGAGACAATACCAGCCAAACTCGGGTTCTGAGTACTTTGCAGTCAATGCTCAATCGTTTGGGGGAGCCTGTTATTAGAGGTATGGTGCGTCGTGTTTTAACCATGCTTGGCAATCAATTTATTCTTGGTGAGAATATTAAGGATGCGAAGAAAGCAGCTAACGCGCTTGCTAAAAGAGGTTATAAATTCTCTTATGATATGCTCGGTGAGGCTGCACTGACCGATGAAGATGCGCAGCGATATTTTGATAATTATGTTGATGCGATTGAACATTTGGCAATGGGAACCAGTATAAATATGAGACATGCAGAAGGTATTTCTGTAAAGCTCTCAGCAATTTGTCCCTATTATGATCAAATGCATGGGGAGAAGGCAGTTTCATTTCTCACAGAGCGAGTGCTTGAATTAGTCAAACTGGCAAAAAGTCACAATATTTCCCTATGTCTTGATGCAGAGGAGAATGATCGCCTTGCAATGTCTCTTGAAATTTTCCGGCGAGTAATATGTGATGATATATGCTCAGATTGGCAAGGCCTTGGGTTAGCCGTACAAGCCTATCATAAAGGGGCGTATGAAGAGATACAATGGATTATATCCACTCTTAGAGAGAATCATCGTTATGCGCATGTAAGGCTCGTTAAGGGGGCTTACTGGGATACAGAGATAAAGATCGCTCAGCAAATGGGAATCGATCATTACCCAGTTTATACTCAAAAGCAGCACACAGACACCGCTTTTTTGGCTTGCTCAAAGTTGCTATTGTCAGCGCAAGATGTAATATTTCCGCAGTTTGCCACCCATAATGCGCATACAGTATCGATGATTTTACATTGGGTTGGTCCTAAAACAGAGTACGAATTTCAGTGTTTACACGGTATGGGTAGAGCATTATATGACACGCTATTGGTTGAACACTCAGGCACAGTCAATGTAAGAATGTATGCACCTGTTGGAGTACATAACGACTTACTTCCATATTTGGTGAGACGAATTATGGAAAATGGTGCAAACTCATCGTTTGTTAATCAGTTAATTGATAAAACGGTATCGGTAGATGAGCTGACAAAAAATCCAGTAGAGCGAATTGGGGTCAGCGAGATATGGGAAAACCCTAAGATTCCTCTACCGCAGGCAATGTTTGGAGCAGAAAGGGTAAACTCCAGAGGATATTTACTTTCTAACTTTAAGATTACAAAGGCGTTACTTGATCGAGTAAATCGTATTACGATTAAGCAAGAGGTAAAGCCAATGACTCAAGTTGATCCTGTGATAGCAAAGGTTCAGCCAATACTCTCACCATTTGATCACAGTCTTGAGCTTGGCACTGTGCATCTTGCAGATCAGTCAATGGTAGAAGGAGTGATGCAGGCAGCTGAGGATGCACAATTGAGCTGGTCTGAATATACAGTTGAAAATCGAGCCCAGATACTTATGCGATGTGCCGATTTACTTGAGGAAAATGATGATATCCTGTTTGCCACGACCATTATGGAGGCAGGGAAAACAATCCAAGATGCCATTGATGAAGTCAGAGAGGCAGTCGATTTCCTGAGATACTATGCCAACAATGCAGTCAAAACACTGCAAAATACATTACTACCCGGTCCTACAGGTGAGGAGAACCGGCTTTATTATGTACCCACGGGCCCAACACTGTGTATCAGTCCATGGAATTTTCCAATTGCTATTTTTATTGGTCAGATTGCAGGGGCCTTGGCAGCAGGCAATGTGGTGATTGCAAAACCAGCTAACCAAACCTCAATTTGTGCATCGGAAGTTGCAAAGTTATTTGAAAAAGCCGGTCTTCCAGCTGGAGTGTTACAGGTAATTCCTTGTGATCGGACGGTTGCAAAGGAGCTAACAAGTCACCCTAAAATCAAGCAAGTGATGCTGACAGGATCAAACCAAACAGCGAAAGATATTGCCTTCACACTTGCAAGGCGACCAGGTGAAATTGTCCCACTTGTCGCAGAAACAGGTGGTATAAACGTGATGATTGTTGATTCATCAGCGCTGCCTGAGCAAGTTGTAAATGATACGATTGAATCAGCGTTTCAAAGTGCAGGGCAGCGCTGCTCTGCCTGCCGTATTCTTTGTTTACAAGAGGATATTGCAGATAAAGTGATCACCATGCTTGTTGGGAAGATGAAACATCTTAAAATGGGGAACCCACAAGATTTTTCAGTTCATGTCGGTCCTGTAATTGATCAAGATGCGTTAAAGCGTCTAAAAAAACACAAAAAGAAACTGGATGAGATGGGTCGTTTGATTTACCAATCACCTGATCATAAAGAGGCTAAAAAAGGCACATTTTTTGCCCCGGTCGTTTATGAGATCAATTCAGTAAATGATATCACTGAGGAGGTATTTGGTCCCATTCTTCATATCGTAAGATATCAGCGTGATCAGCTTGATCAAGTGATTGAGCAGGTTAACCAATCTGGGTTTGGTTTGACGCTTGGAATTCATAGCCGTATTGATAGCTTTACCAGTTACGTTATTGAGAAGACCAAGGTAGGAAATAACTATATTAATCGCAATATGATTGGCGCGGTTGTTGGCGTTCAGCCCTTTGGTGGGATGCTGTGTTCTGGATCAGGACCAAAGGCAGGTGGTCCCAATTATGTAAGACGATTGTGTAAGGAAAAAACTGTTACCATTAATACTGCTGCAGTGGGTGGTAATGTTGATTTAATTACCATTTAATCCAACACGAATAGCCGCAAATAAGCTATAAATTATATAAGAATACATGGTAAAGTATCGTGATATATTTATTTGGAAATAAAGAAAAATTAGATGTTAGCTTATCATTCAAGTACTTTTTAAAAGACCGCTGTGGCTCAAATGAGTTGACCTTTTATCCTGTTTATAAGATCAGACCAATACGTATGGTAGATCAAGATGAGCTGGATGTGCTTGCTGAAATCTTTGATGCAAAAGATATGAACTTACCTGAGGGCGGTTTTTTTCTCAAGCCCGCCAATGGCCAGGTGACACCTTGGGGACTAAAATACTCACAAATGGTTAGAGATCTCAAAATGCGAACAATTGGTCAGGTTGATCGTTATTTTTATTGCTATTTGGAGGGCAAGCCCATTGATTTATATACGCGAAGATTGGTTACCGATATATTCCTCCCTGAAGTATACTACAGAGATCCTATCATGGAGGATACAAAGGCAAAGCCAGGTAAGCCGTTTGAGTGGTTATACGTAGAGGATCTAGTTGATGATCGTATCAAACGGATATTGACTCGATACGGCCTTGAGGCATATGACCTGGATGCAAAGAAAGTAGCTAAGACGATCACCAATAAGCGAATTACTGCTTGTGAACTATTGGCGCTATGTAATGTAAAGGATGATCTGAAAAATATCCACCATAAAAGAAAAGGAAAGTATATCCAAGATAATGAAATTGTAATCCGCCCATCAAATTTTCACTATAACAGAGTGGAGGCCAGTAAGTATCCAACTATTTGCGGTAAGCGAGAGGATATGTCCCTAGCTAAGGGGATGAAGGTCGCCGGTTACAACTTTTTTGAGCTGACTCAAGGCGGAAGAATAGAGCAATTTTTTGTGATTATGAAGCAGCTTCAGAAAAGTAAGAGATCATGGTCTGATTTTTCTCAGCTTGCGGGATATCCGATTCCGTTCATTCGGGTCGTGGGGCCCGAAAAGTCATCAGTTGCTATTGCAGCAGGATCACAATACAAACTTAAGCCCAAGGAAGACCTGAATGATGCCAGTATTATTTTACTCGGTGTTTCAAAAATGAGTCGCTTAAGGCTGTCCTCAGATATAAAAGCTCGCCAAGACCAATTATTGGTACCAGAGCCAAATTATCTCAATCCTGAAATCATGAGACGCTTCCAAGCGATATTTTTAAGACTGAAGCAAATGGAAACAGGGGGCTTGCTTCATGTAATGAACTTAACTCGCCTTGGACTGGTTTATCATTTAACACATTTTGCAAAATCTAATAATGTTGGCTTTCATGTTGAGGTGGATGAAATACCGCTAACCCACCCTGATATTCGTTTTGAGGATATGCTTTATCAGCCATGGAATGATGCTCTTGCTTTGATCATCTCCAAGCACGTACTGGCTCAAGTGATTGATATTTTGGATCGTGAAGTATGCCCATATCGCGTGGTGGGTGCAATTACAGAGAATCAGCGAATGATTCTTAGAAGTGAGTTTCATGGTGTTAACTTATTTGATCAAGATACCAAAGAATTTTCTCAGGTTAGTTCAAATTATGACGTGGAAATAGATTCTGAAAAGGTATGTAAAGAGGAAGGGGTGATACTGGATGGGAACGTGCAGCAAAAGTTACTCGACTGGTTATACTATGAGGATTTTCTAGACCCATCTGCCAGTTTTGAATTTGTCGATGCAAGCTGTTATGGCAGTTTGGTTCAGGGGATGAAAGTTGGTCCATGGCAAACTGCTGTCAATCAGGTAGTGGTAACCGGACAAGATCATCAGTGGCAGGCTGCAACGCTTTTCTCTTATCATGCAAATGATGTTGAGCACTTGATGGGAATGATAAGAATTCGTATGTGCCAATATGGTATTAATATGAAGGATATTACATTGTTTATGATGTTCCCCGAGAGTACTTCTACCAAATTGATTGAACAGTTCTTGTCAGAGGGGTTTGAGTGTAAAATAGATTGGAAGTATGAGAAAAACCTTGAAGATGTGGTTGTTTATGCAACAGCTAGTATCCCCCAAGATACAGCAATGATCAGTCCATATATCAAGATGGATAAAGGTGGCGAATTATATTGTATTATTCCCAAGTCACAGAAATATCGTGATGTTGATAAAGCGGCCAAAGTAATTTCTAAGATTGTAAAAAAAGGCTATATTGGCGGTTTTGTTGCCCTGGACCAGTGTATTTGGGGCGCACTACTTAGAGTGTTGTTTGCCAGTAGAGTAGGTGCTGATGCATCAATTCCGGATAATACTGCACAGTGGCTACAGCCTACTTTAGGCGCGATGGTACAGATTTACCCAGATCATCTAAAACAAGTATCAAAATCTCTCTCAAAAGATGACTTTCACTTTTTTAAAGTTGCTTCACTTCATAAGGATATGGGGCTGACACTTGATATCAACGGACAAAATATGAAGTTAAACGTATCACATTTAAGAAAGATATGGTCCAAAGAGTGGTTTGCTCATATGGTGACAAAGGCCAGAGAGCAGGATGAATATTTCTCAATTGATCAATTTATATCACAGCAGCACCCAGGACTTGCAAAACAAATATTGCCTAAAGTTCTTAACCGCTATCAAGGAGATATTTCAGATCTTCGGATTGCTATTGTTCGTGATAGAGGTTCTTTTGGGCATTTTCACGTTGCCAGAGCGCTTGATAGTATCGGGATCACTGTATCTGATCTGACATTAAAAGATCTTATTGATGGCACTCAAACTTTAAGATCTTTTCATGGTTTGATCTTTCCCGGAGGATCGACCTATGGTGATGAGGGAACTGCTGGGCAGTGCACAGCAAAGAAAATTCTTGCACACAAAGAATTATGCCAAGAGTTCGAGCAGTTCTTTATTCGGCCGGATACACTCACAGTTGGTTTTGGAAATGGTGGGCAGATTTTAGCACATTTGCAAAAGCTCATTCCAAATGCTCATTGGCCACTTCCAATGATGAACCCTGAGCGTTCATTTTTGAGTCGTAAGTTTATTACCGAGGTGTCACCATCTCCCAGTGTTGTTCTAAAAGATCTTATTGGCTGCCAATTAATGGCATCATTTGGTCACCGCTATGGCCGAATTAAACAGGTAAGATCAGGTGATAATATTGCATTGATGACAAAAAATCCTCAAATGGAGTCCTTTATTAGTATTGAATATAATCCAACACAAAACGCAAATGGGGCTTATGCATTCACTTCAGATGATGGGCGAATTACTTGGTTTTTATGTCACCCTGAGTATCATATGGATAGGGGCAAGTATGACTATTTTGATAATGAATGGCCACATGACCAAAGTCCATGGATTCAGATTTTCCACTCAATGGTGCAGTGGCTCATTGACAATAAAATTCCTAAAGATAATTAGGCCATCTCTTCACAAAGTTTCTTGGCATGAGCAATGGCGCTTTTATCAGTATTATTGCCTGCAATAAGTTCAGCAATCGCATGTATACGCCGATTGTGATCAAGCAATATAATCTCTATGGCCGTTGTCTCATCAAACGTTTTTTGTACATATAGATGGTAGTCACCGCTTGCAGCAACTTGTGGGGTGTGCGTAATACATAGTCCGACGGTTCCTGTTGATAGCTCATGAAGAATATGACCAATTTTACTTGCAACTTGACCGCTTACACCTGTATCGACTTCATCCATCAATAGGGTATGTCCTGCTTTGGGGATAAGTAAATTAAGTAATAATGATAACCGGGTGAGCTCACCACCTGAGAGTGACTTTTTAATAGGAGCCAGTGGCAATTCAGGATTCATACTGGCAAGAAACTGGATGTCATCTTGTCCTGTTGAGCGCAGTTGGCCTTTTTTAAGCTCTATGGAAAACTGCCCATTTGTTAGTCCAAGCTGCTGTAATTGGATACTGATTTCCTTTGAAATGCTAGTTGCCTTTGTCTTTCTTGCCAGAGATAATTGATCGGCTGCATTTTGCTGTGCTTGCGTTATTTTAGTAAGCTCTGATTTGACAAATTCAATGTCATCAACAGCATTTAGATGTGCGTCTAGTTTTGCTTGCAGATTCTGTTTTAATTCAGGCAGTGCTTCAGGAAATGTATGCAGTTGTCTGGCCAGATGATTAATAGTTGAAATTTTAGCTTTGATACTCTCATGGGTCTCGTTAAGACTTCGCATCTTCTGATAGGAGTGATGGATTAAGTGATCAAGCTCGCCAGCATCTTCGGCAATACTTTGGCAAATGGACAGAATTTCTTGGTTTTGAGATTCAGGTAATCGGCTGCTTTGGGTTTTAATTTGCGATATTATCTCATTGAGAGCGGAACAGTCAGTTGATAATTGGTTGAGCTGCTCGATGGACTGATCGGCACTGTCAATTTGTTTCACCGCTTCATATAGGGCATTAATCTCGTCGACTTCTTCAGTGGGAAGTGTTTCTAGTTCGTTGAGTTGATTTTGAAGAATCTCTTTTTCGATATTGTCCAAAATTGATTTTTGAAGAGATTCAAGCTGAGATTTCTTCTCACAAGCTGTTTGGTATGCTTGGTTATATTCTTTAATGATCAAGGGGTCGATTTGGCCATCAAGAAATGTTAATTGCCATGAGATATCGTGGCACTTAAGATGAGCGTGTTGCTTTTGCCAGCTTATCAGATAGGTCTCGATTGATTTGGCCAGTTTAGTACTGATAGGGGTGTCGTTGATAGTCAGGCGGCTTTTTTTATTTTGATAGTGACGACGAATGATAAGGGTGGAATCATCTTCCAACGATAGTTCCTTAAGATACGCTCTTAACTCCTCAAGATGCGTGATATCAAAAGTGAGCGTAACCTGAGCAAAATCCTCACCGGGTTTAATAACATCACTGCTGACTTTCTCTCCAAAAGCAAAGGCAATGGCCTTAAATAGCATAGACTTACCGGCGCCTGTTTGGCCGGTAATAATTCCCAGGCCTGATTTGAGCTGAAGACTATGCCTTGAAACCAAGATAAAGTTTTTAATATCGACATACTGGAGCATCAATCCCAGCCTAGTTTTGTTTTCAACGTACTAAAGAATTCATAATTTTCGGGATGAATTAAGCTAACACAGTGGTCACTTCTACAAATTGATATTTCTGTTGCATCAGTGAGCTGTTTAGAGAGGCGTCCATCAAGATATACCGCGGCATCAGAGCGATGTGACGGTTTGTAGTAAAGTTGGATCTCATCCGATGTGCCAACGATAAGGGGTTTTGTGTTGACTTTATGAGAGCATAAAGGGATTACCATAATTGCAGATAACTGAGGGTGAATAATCGGGCCACCTGCTGATAATGAATAGGCAGTTGATCCAGTCGGGGTTGATATAATCATGCCATCAGCGCTATGGGTATGCAGAAATTGACCATTGATGCATAGATCATAGCTAATCATTTGAAGATCTTTAACACGATGTAACACAACCTCATTCATGCAGTAGCCAAGGTGTTGTTTATCGATACGACATTCAAGCAAATGGCGCTTTTCTTTTCTGAACTTGCCACTTAGGATCTCTGGTAATCTTTCAGTTACTTCATAGTTGGGTATATCGGTAAGAAATCCAAGCTTGCCAACATTGATTCCTAGAATTGGTACGTTATGTGTAATTGCGTACTGGCTCGCAGCAATCATTGAGCCATCGCCACCAATTATGATGAGTAAATCATACTCACTTGTGAGCTGATCAAGATCAGATAGCTCAACGGCATTCGTATTCAATTGATGAAGAATTTTGATGATTTCATTGATCGCTATCGTCAAATTTTTGTAGGAGAATAGCGCAATTTTATTAAAGTGAGTCATCTTCAACCGTGGTGCAATATGTTTCATTAATATAACGATAGGTAATCCACATGCCAAGTAAAATCGCTATGGGTATAATACTTAGCGCAATGTGGTACTCATGTAGCCCATAATTAGGAACGCCATCTTGTATTTGGCCTTCCCAAAAAATATCCATCAGTAATCCAATAATGGGCTGGGTAATAAATGCTCCGGAGGCAACAGCCATATTATTAAAGCCAATAGCAGTTGCAATTACATACTTGGGGTTAATATCAGTAACCAGAGCAAATGTTATTGGCTGGGCCGCAGCGGCGATGCCTAATAAACATAACCAGAACGCCTCAACATCAAGACTGTCATAGGGGATATAAATTAAGTTGATGGTTGCAACGAGTGAAATAGAGGCCAAAATCAGCAAAGGTCTTTTGCGTTGTTTGATATGATCAGACCACCAACCAACAATTGGGGAGAAGACACCGATTGTTAACCATACCCAGATAAAAACCCATGCGCTGTCACTCACGAGAACATTATGTTTTACAGATAAAAAGCGAGGACCGATAAACTCGGCCAATGCCCCAACTGGAGCCCAGCAAGCAAAACCAGCAAATGCGATATACCAGGTTTGAGGGTTTTTTAGCACAGTTTTAACCCGTTTAATCTCTGAAAAATCATCTGGAATATTCATCTTTTTTTGCATTTGTGGCGGATGATCTTTAACAAATATCATAAATACCGCAGCAAGTATCAGACCCGTTGAGGCAGCGTAGAACATTGCATCACGCCAGCCTACCTTCTCTGCAAGCAGGGCGATGGGCTCTTGCCCGATAATCGCGCCCATACAGCCAAGCATCTGGACTATCCCTGCTACCATGGCAAAATGTTTGGGCTCAAACCATCTTGAGGCCAGTGTTAATGGGGCAATGAAGGCGCATGCAGATGCAGCGCCAATAAATAATCGGCTAATCGATGCAGTATACATATGGGTAGTTGACATAAAAACGAAACTTGCACACGAACAAATGATCACAGCGCCAGTAAGAAGCCGCCGAGGCCCAAAACGATCAATTAATACACCGGAGGGAATCTGCATCAATGCGTACGCATAGCCAAAGCATGCTGTCATCATACTAATACTGCCGAGGGAGGCATTAAAGTCATGTTGCAGTTCTTGCGTGATTACACTGGGCATTACCCTAAGAAAAAACTCATATACATAAAACAGTGAAGAGATAAATACAATAAAACTGGCAAGGCTGACCGAGTGTCGCATCTTATGCCTCATCTTTTAGTACATATACAGTTCCGCAGTAAGGGCAAACTGCCTCATTATTATCATTAAGAGCCAGATAAACACGTGGGTGGGCATTCCATATCTGCATATCGGGCATAGGACATGAGATAGGTAGCTGATCAGGCGTTACAGTAATCGTGTGAAATGTACAGGCGGGTTTTTTTGCAGGTTCAGTCATTGGAAGCCTCTATTTTATTAAAAGCGTTGATGTAATTAATTAAAAATTCAACTGCTTCTGGGGGGGTGTTTTGAAGGACGCCGTGTCCTAGGTTAAAAATAAGTTGTTTTGCAGCCTTGTGGCTAAGAATAGCATGTGCAGCTTTTGCAATCTCTTTATGATCGGCAAGTAAAATGGCAGGGTCTAAATTGCCCTGGATAACAGCATCTGGAAGCATCTTCAGTGTGTGTGTTAATGAGCACGTTTGATCAATACCATAAGCTTGGCAAGGCACTTTGTGCCAGTGGTGCATATATTGGCCACTGCCGCGCATAAAAACGATGACAGGTGCATATTGGCTCAGGTATTCAGTGATATTTTTAAGTGGCTCAATAACGCTATGTAGATACTCATTTTCATTAAGTAGACCAGACCAGGAGTCAAAGAGCATAATCACATCGGCGCCTGCTTCAATTTGTTTCAGTCCGTGAGTTTTTACACTTTCAGTCATTAATGCAAGCTGTTGCTGATATTGTGAGTCATTCACAATTGCAGATTTTCTAGCGCTTGCAAATTCATGTTGGTTGCGACCGGTGATTGTGTAGGCAAGAAGCGTCCATGGGGCGCCGCAAAAGCCAATTAGCGACTTATCTTGTGCTAATCGTTGACGGGTCAATTCAATCGCTTTGTAAACAGGTGATAACTTTGACGGGTCGTACTGCCATTTTTCGGGAGATAAATTGCCACGAATATGCGGGCCCTGTCCGGCAATAAACTCAACAGATAGGCCCAGAGCATGGGGGATCATGAGTATATCAGAGAAGATGATCGCAGCATCAAGCTCAGGATATGCGTTGATAGGAACCATAGTGGCATCACTGGCGCCAGTGCTATCGGAGCAAAAGCCAATAAAGTCGGAGTAATGTTGCCTGATTTTGCGATACTCAGGATGGAATCGACCTGCTTGGCGCATTAACCATACTGGGGGACGATCCAGAGATTTTCTATCTAGTTGTTTGATCAATCGGGAAGTCATGGTCTTGGTAATAATCCTAATTCGTTGAAATACACAATCATGATTACAACCAAGCCAATGGCAGCGATAGTGATGAGTGACGATTTCCCGCCAGGAAGTGTATAACTGCTTTGCTGCTTTAGGCGGTAGCGAGCAATCCAGGAGATAATTGCAGGGATAATTCCAAGAAGAAGCACAACAAAGATGCCGCCATAATTTAGGACGGTAATAAAGCCAGCGGATAAATTAGCGACGATCAGCGGAGGGATTAAGGTCATTGGATATTTAATAAGATCTTTGTAAGGGTTATTCGCTAAGCCCAGGCCATCTTCTATTGAATCAGCAATCGCAATTGTGACTCCCAAGAAGGATGTGATGATTGCAAAGTAGGAGAACATGTCATAAAAAGTCCGAAGGTTTTTAATTGCAAAACCATTTTCAAGGATTTGACTAAGATAAGCTAAATGCCCGCTTTTAAGCTGGGTCAGTTCCATAATACTGCCATCGCCATTGAATGGAAGCAGCATAACGATTAAGTAAATCCATGCCAAATAAAATACCAAGGGGGTGATGCTGCCGATAATCATTGCCGCTTTAATATCCTCAATATTATCCTCCAAATAAACTCTTGCGCTGGGAAGAACAATGTGTGAAGTGAAAGATAATACAATCAAAGGGGCCGTGACTATAAGATATTTGGGCTCACCCATTAAGTTTTCGCCCAAGTGGATACTCGGTGTGATAAGGTATACCAATGCAAGAAAGCTGAAGGTCAGAGAGAACATTAGAAAGCGATTCAGGTGATCAACGATTTTAAGTCCAAAGGTACACGCCAACCCCACAACAAACGAAAAAGTAATACTTAATAGAGTGGAATCAAGATGAAAAAAATGACCCAGCGGGGTCATTAGATCAACAGCGCCGTTGATATAAGCAGCAGATGCTAAATACAATAAACACAGAAAGCTCCCCCAGGTGATTAGCTCTCCGGCTCTACCTAAATAGACGTAGCTAACACCGATAAGGGTTTTACCACTTTCTTGATAGCAAAGGATCTCAAGCTGGAGAAACAATGTAATTAGCATGTATAAAAAACCAACCATCATAGCGGCAGTTGCGCCAATGATGCCACCGACGCCGAGGCTGATAGGTAAAGACAGCATCCCCGCGCCAATCGCAGTGCCCGCGATAAACAATCCTGCACCAATCGATTTGGATTTGAGTTTCATAATAACAAATTAAATGTTTACCCCATATTATGCCTGTTTATCTGTCTAAGTTCTAGTGTGTGCAACAATTTCTTAGGCGCATTTAAGCATGATCTGTGGTTATTTGTGGAGGATGACCTTTATTACAGTAAATAACAATATCAGTATAGGGTTGTCATTCATTGACTATGATCCTGATTTTTAGCTGATTTGCTCGGGGTGGCAATAATTTATTGCCTGTGGTTAGAGTAGTAGTGATGGCGTTGAATATATTGACAAGGCATGATATCGGTTCGCCAGGTGTCTAATTTAAGCCGATGAATAGATTGATTTGCTTGAGTAATCGCTAGATTTTACTGCCAGATCACAGTAATATAGTAGTGATATCAGATGGATTGGCTTTTGAAACGGAAAATTTTTGCAGGGATTGTATTTCTTTTTGTATTACTTGGCGTTTACTTTTACTCCAGAAGTGACTCATCAGAGCCAGTGATGCAAGCCCAATATCGTACAATAAAAACAGCAAAGCTAGTTTACAATGATTATTCACCGGTACTGCGCTTAATTGCAGAGGTGGAAAATCCAGGATTTACAGCGATACACGTCAATCGGCCCGGTCGAGTTGATAAAGTATTTGTCCGGCCCAGTGAGAAGGTCAAAATAGGACAGAAATTAGCTTGCTTAACGACAGAGCATCAAGTCCTTGATCTTAAAATTAGAAAGCATGAGTGTGATATGTTGCACTCGCAGTTAAGCTCTGCAAAAAAAGAGCGTTCAAGATTATCTGAGCAGGTCAAGCACAGTGAGGAGATGTTGGCCAACAGTCAAAAAAAATACCAGCGTGCTGAGCAGATTTATAAAAAGAAGCATCTATCTGCACAGCAATTTGAACGAGAGAAATCAACCTTTTTATCTGAAAAATCAAAACACCACTCGATAGAGTCACAGCTTGAAAAACTGGATCATCGTATGGAAGAACTGGCGCTTCAAATTCAAAAATGTGACGCCACCGTTAAAAAACAAGAAATTGCACTGAAAGACTCATGTATTTATTCACCGGGTGATGGGCAAGTTGTGGAAGTATTAATTGCTCCTGGTGCGATGATTGGTTCTGGAACAGATGCTATACATATTAGTACAAAAGGGCCCAAAGAATTGCACTCGATGGTATTGTCCAGCCAGCTTGAGCAAATTCAGCGAGGGGTGAAATCTGCACGATTTGCGGATAAAAATTGGCCGCTTACGTACAAGGGAGTTGTGGATGCACATACTGCAGGACGTAAAGGCTTTGAGGTCATCTTTGGCTCCGATGCAGATAGTATTTTTCAAGGCCAGGCCTATGATGTGTTTCTTGAGCTGCTTGCTGTTAAGAAGTCGCTGTTGATTCCCTCGGAGATGATTTACCACGATCGCTTTATTTATGGACTTGAGCCGGTGATTGGGTCACCAAAAATGAAGACCTTAAAAAAATATCCTGTGACATGTTTTGGCTACCAGTGGAATAAAATGCTCAAGAAGCGTTTGAATGTCTGTCAGGTTGATCACAAAGGTCCATTGCCTAATTTAGCGCTTAAAACGCGCTTGGAGGGAGCAATGGGCGGAATGTTAGTAGAAGTGGAATAAAAAGATGAAAGAGAAACGCGGTTTAATTGGTTATATGATTGACCATCCGTTGGCTGCAAACCTTATTATGGTCACAGTCTTATTGGCCGGTTTTTTGACATACGGCATGATGAATGTTCAGTTTCTCCCGCAATTTGATATTAAATTAATACGTATTCAAGCGATTTGGCCCGGGGCTAAGCCTGAAGATGTTGAAACGAATTTACTTAAACCTGTTGAGAATCAAATAAAAGGTTTAAATGGGGTCGATTTTTTTGAGTCAACTGCTGCATACAATATGGGTATGGTGATGGTAGAGCTAAAGAATGACGCTGATACCAACCAAGTTTATGATGAGATTGGTAATCGCATCGACAATTTAACCAATTTGCCGCAAGATGCAGAGCGCATCAGAGTAAGTCGTATTATTAACTATGAGCCAGTTGCTCGTTTAGTTGTATCTGCAGAAGACCCAGATGCACTAAAATACTATGTCGATCGGATTAGGGATGAGCTCTATGTTTCAGGCATAGACCAGATTTATCTAGCAGGCAATACGGCTAGGAAGATTAATATTGAGATTCCATTAAAGCATCTTTACCAAGCAAGTTATGGGCTACCAATGTTGGCCAATTTAATAGAATCAGCGATGAAATCAAGACCACTTGGAGACATAGGATCGGGTGTTGATGCTACTTTGTTAACTGTTGGACAAAAGCGAGTGTCGCCAGATCAGATTCGCCAGGTTGCACTGAAATTGCCCCAGTTTAAAAAACCAGTTACGGTGGAAGACATTGCTACCGTGCGTTATGTGACTGACTCTCAGCAGCCCTTTGTATTAAGCAATAACCAGCGATCGATTGAGATGAACTTAAAGCGTTCGCAAAATACCAATACCCTGGATGCCGCCAATAGTTTATATAAATGGCTAGAGACGGCGAAACACAACCTACCTAAGACACTTAATTTTTCTGTCGTAGAAGAGCGCTGGAAGCTTATTCGTGACCGGATAATGCTACTTGTTGAGAACGGTGCAACAGGACTGCTTCTAATCTTCGGATTATTGGTACTATTTTTTAATCTTAGAATTGCTTTTTGGATTGCGCTTGGCATTCCGATTTCTTTTGCAACAGCGATAATGATCCTCTACGCCCAGGGGGGGACCATTAATATGATCAGTCTCTTTGCGCTGATAATGACCTTGGGAATTATTGTTGATGACACCATTGTTGTTGGGGAGCAAGCTGTTACGGAGTTCGAAAATGGCAAGGATCCAAAGATAGCGGCATACCTCGGGGCGACCAAGATGTTATCGCCGATTGCAGCAGCTTCTTTGACGACAATTGCTGCGTTTTTTCCGTTACTTGTTTTAACAAGTTTAATGGGTGACATTTTGCGGGATATTCCATTGGTGGCAATCACAGTTATCACCGCCTCTTTGATTGAGTGTTTTATTATTTTGCCTAACCATATGGTCGGTGCATTTAATGCACTGAAAAAGCATGAAGTTCCAAAATGGCGTGAGCGTATTTCTGAGGGCATTCGGGTCTTCCAGTTTTCAACATTTAAGCAAATTGTGTCACAATCGGTAAGTCATCCTATCATGATATTCTCAATCACTGCGCTCTTATTTGCCGGGGCATATTCCTTGATTAAATACCAAATAGTTGGGTTTGATTTTTTTCCTCAGCCACCAAGCCCTAATCTTTATTTAGACGTCAAATTTACTCCAGGAAGTACCCAGGAACAGCGGCTTCAGTACTTATCTGACTCAGATACCTCACTACGCAGTGCCGCTAAGGCATTGGGGGATGAATCAATTATTAAATCCAGCATAGTATATGCCAATAGAGCAACGCCATTTAAAGCCGGTGGCTTGGTTAGTGCTGATTCAGGGTCAAAGTTCGGTTCAATGATCATTGAGCTTAAGGCGCCCGATCAGCGTAGTATTAATAATGAAGAGCTAAAAGCCAAGTGGTATGATTTACTTCCAGTTGCTGACTTTGTTGAATCCACCGTTGTGCAGGAGCCAAAAGGTGGACCGCCTGGGCAAGATATCAGTATCATGCTGATTAATCAGTCACCAAAAATCTTAAAGCAGGCATCTAATGAACTGATTAGCTCACTGAAAAATCTTGATTATGTCAGTAATATTGTCGATAACTTACCTTATGGCAAAAAGATCATTAATCTTTCTGTCAATGCAAAAGGTAAGCAGATGGGTTTTGATACCCAGTCAATCTCATCACAACTTCGCACAGCCATCAATGGTATTGAAATTGACAATTACTATGAGTCAGGTGTTGAGCATCCAATTGAAGTGGTGCTGCAAGATGGAGATATGGAACATGTCACAGATTTAGCGCATTATCCGTTAGTTGCTGCTGATGGCTCTCGTTGCTTATTGGGTGAATGTGCGGATTTTAATACGCAGTCAGGGTTTGAGATGCTGCGACGCTTCAATGGAAAACCCATGGTAAATATCTCAGGTGATATAGATAAGTCAAAAACCACCTCAGCCAAAGTGATGAGCCAGGTGATGCAGGATATCCTTCCAGGGATTGAATCAAAGTATGGCGTGAAAGCATCATTTGCTAAGCAAGATCGTTATCAGAAGGATACGCTGCCAGAAATGCGAATGGGCAGTATTCTGGGTCTTGCGATCATATATATAGTGATCGCTTGGATCAGTCAGTCGCTGATTTGGCCAGTTATTATTATGCTGACAATTCCTTTGGGCATTGTAGGCGCAATTTATGGTCATTTCATTATAGGCATGAACTTCACATTACTCTCTTTATTTGGGCTTTTTGGATTGGCGGGGATTGTTGTTAATGGTTCCATTATTTTATTAGTGAAATATCAGGAGCTGCGCCGAAATGGGCTGGATGTAAAAGAGGCGAGTATTATGGCCTCGTGTATGCGGTTTAGAGCTTTGTCATTGACCACAATTACAACAGCGGGAGGGTTGCTGCCGCTACTTTTTGAGACATCCTTGCAGGCCCAGTATTTAATCCCAATGGCAACGAGTTTGGTGTTTGGTTTGGTGGTCTCAACAGCGATTATGCTTTTTCTGATACCGGCATTAATCCCTTTTGTAGAGAGAGTGAGAAATGCTGCTTGAGCTACTTAGGTGCTCTTTTAAGGTGTTCTTTGAGAAACTTGCCAGTATATGATTTTTTGCATTTCATAACGTCTTCAGGCGGCCCTTGAATCAGAACTTGTCCGCCTTTGTTCCCACCTTCTGGGCCCAGGTCAATGATCCAATCTGCTGTTTTGATCACATCCAGATGGTGCTCGATCACTATAATAGTATTGCCATGGTCTCTTAAACTAATTAAGACATTCAGTAATTGTTTTACATCATCAAAATGTAGACCAGTTGTTGGTTCATCCAGAATATATAGAGTTTTGCCAGTTTGGCGTTTTGCTAGCTCACGTGCTAATTTTATCCGCTGCGCTTCACCACCTGATAGCGTTGTTGCACTTTGTCCAAGTTGGATATAGCCAAGTCCCACTTCATTGAGTGTTTGTAGTTTATTTGCGATAGATGGGATGTTTTTAAAAAACTCGTTGGCTTCTTCGACGGTTAAAGCTAATACTTCTGCTATATTTTTGCCCTTAAACTGGATATCAAGTGTCTCTTTGTTGTATCGTTTGCCCTGACAAAGATCGCAGGTAACAAAAACATCAGATAGAAAATGCATCTCGACTCTTATTACCCCGTCGCCCTGACAGGCTTCACAGCGTCCGCCGCGAACATTGAAACTAAACCGCCCTGGGGTGTACCCACGGGCACGTGCCTCCTCTGTTTGTGAGAATAGCTCACGGATCGGTGTGAACAATCCAGTATAGGTGGCCGGATTAGAGCGAGGTGTTCTACCGATAGGGTTTTGATCAATATCGATCACCTTATCACACGCCTCTAGTCCTGTGATTTTTTCACATGCAGCGGCTTTGATTTTATACTTGCGATTAAGATAATTATGTGCCAAAGGCAGCAATGTGTCATTCATTAATGTCGATTTTCCGCTACCTGATACGCCAGTTACACAAGTAAATAGGCCCAGAGGGAAGGAGGCATTCACTCCCGTTAAATTGTTTCCAGTGGCTCCAACAATATTTATAAATGCGTCACCAGGCTGCCGTTTTTCTGGGATGGGAATAGTCAGCGTGCCGTTTAGATATTGGCCGGTGAGCGACCGTTTTTCTTCTCTAATATCTGAGGCGCTGCCTTGTGCAATAACTTCCCCGCCGTGAATACCAGCTCCAGGACCAATATCAATCACATGGTCAGCTTGTAAAATAGCATCCTCATCGTGTTCAACAACAATCACAGAGTTGCCGATATCTTTTAATTTTTTTAAGGTATCGAGCAGTCGCTGATTGTCTCTTTGATGGAGCCCAATTGATGGCTCATCAAGAATATACATCACCCCAACTAATCCGGAGCCAATTTGACTTGCCAGGCGTATTCGCTGTGATTCTCCTCCTGATAATGTCTCTGAGGCGCGGTCAAGGCTCAAATAGTCAAGGCCAACGCTGATCAAGAAGAAAAGACGGTCTTGGATTTCTTTTAGGATGCGCTGGGCAACGGGTAGTAATTGACTGTCAAATTCAGCACTATCAAAAAAATCATGCGCCTCTTCAATGGTCATAGCGGTGATTTCATGGATCATTTTACCACTTACAAAGACGCAGCGAGCTAAATCAGAAAGGCGGGATCCATTACATGTTTCGCATGGATTGTAGCTGACAAATCGCCCCAGCTCTTGTTTGATGCTCTCTGATTCTGTTTCGGTATAACGACGATACATATTGGGAAGCACCCCTTCGAAGCGCTTCATATAATGGACGGGGTAGCCTCTGATATTATCGTAGGATAAATCAATTTTTTGGCGCCCTGAACCATGGAGAATGACTTTTTGAACCGGTTCGGGAATTTTTTCCCAGGGGGTTGATGTGGGCACTTGAAAGTGGTTGAGCACGGAGCGCAGTAGCTGCCAGTAGTATTTATGATCTGGCCCCCACCCAATGATGGCACCTTCTTCTGGGCTCAGTTTGGCGTCGATAACAACTAGATCTGGATCCATTTGCCGCATCATGCCAAGTCCATCACAAGCTTTACAGGCGCCATGAGGATTATTAAAAGAAAACATTCTGGGCTCTAATTTAGGCAGGCTAAAGCCGCATTTAGGACATGCATATTTTCGGCTGAAAGACACCAGTTCCTGATCGTTATCCATATTTTGAACATAGGCCATTCCATCGGATAATGTGGTGGCAAGTTCGAGTGATTCAGCAAGCCGTTGTCTAATATCTTCTTTAATCCGAAAACGATCCACCACGACATCGATGCTATGCTTTGTGTTTTTATCGATGGTTGGCATTTGATCAATCTCGTAAATGGTGCCATCGAGTCGCAGGCGGATAAATCCTTTTCTTCTTAGGTTGTCAATAAGTTGAATATGTTCCCCTTTGCGATCATTGACGACAGGGGCGAGGATCATATAACGGTTGCTTGGATCCAAAGACATGATCGAATCGACCATTTGGCTAATGGCTTGTGCTTTTAGTTGGATATCATGCTCTGGACAATAGGGTGAGCCAGTTCTTGCAAATAATAAACGCAGGTAGTCATATATTTCTGTGGTTGTGCCTACAGTTGATCTTGGGTTGTGTGAGACAGATTTTTGTTCAATTGAGATTGCGGGAGATAAACCTTCGATGTGATCAACATCAGGCTTTTCCATCATCGACAAAAATTGGCGTGCGTAGGTGGACAGTGACTCAACATATCGTCGTTGTCCTTCTGCATATAGAGTATCAAATGCCAGTGATGATTTTCCTGACCCTGACTTGCCGGTAATCACGACAAGTTGATCGCGAGGAATATCAATATGAACGTTCTTTAAATTATGGGTTTTCGCACCTTGGACTGAGATAATGTCGGGCATAAATTGTGTCTAAATACTTATGTTATCATCTCACGAACTGGCGCATATGTGAAGTTAAATATGAATTATTTGGGCCTCATTGAGGCCCAAAAAACACGTTATTAGAGGGAAAATTTATTGGATTGGTTAACACTCATGTTTTCTTTATTGTCAGGAGTGCTTTGTTGTTCACTATAAGCATTTTTTATTGATTTTATTTCCCCAACCATGTGCGTATTAACAGCGGGTCTTGGGATGTTAAGTGCTTCAGTGTAGAGTAAGTCAAAGTCGAGATTTGAGTCATTAGTCTCCATTTCATTATCTGGATTGTGAAGTTCTTCCTCGTTAAAGTTACTAAATAGGTCGCGCGGCACTGATTCCAGCTCGATTTCACTTCTAAGGTCTCTTGCTTCAACACAAGATACAAAGCGTCTTAATTCGCCGAGGTTTCTACCACCAGGGGTCATATCAAAGAGGGGGCTGAAAGGAATATCGTTATTTTGCATAATATATCTCTTATGATTGCTATTGCGTCAAATATATTGCAAAAAAAGTATTATTTCAAGCAAATTATTAACTAACTTGATCAAAGTGTATGATTTTATTAAGTAAAATAATACTAATAAACGCGCCTTTTAATAAATTCACAGAGATTGATTGCAGAATCTGGATGCGGTAATTTTGATATACTTACAATGGCTTGGTCTATATAGCTAACAGCAATATCTCGACAAGTATCTAAAATATTGCTTTTACTAATTTTACTTATTGTGTCTTTGACAAACTCGTCTGTTGGGCAGGTGAGCTGTGTTATGTCAAACCCAGGATCATTTTCAATTAAGAAAATCAAAGGCAAGGTGCATTTTCCTTGTCTAAGATCATCCCCCACTTGTTTGCCCCATTTAGCGTTGTTATCCTGATAATCTAAGATATCGTCGATTATTTGGTAGCCAATGCCAAGTTTGCGCCCGGCAATCTCTATTTCATCTGCTTGGTCACTGTGTAAAAGGGCCGCACATTTTGTGCTTGCAGCAAACAGTAGGCCAGTTTTAGCCTCAATAACAGATAGATATTGTGCTTCAGTAATTAATTGTTTCTCCAGTGCTAATTGGTCAATTTCACCCTCGACTATTTGGCTGGTTGTATTTGCTAAATGGCGAAGAATCGCTGGATGGTCCAGTTCACTGATCAATCGAAATGCGCTGGAGTAAAGAAAATCCCCGGCAAGGACAGACCCTGCATTACCGAATGTACTGCAAGTAGTTGGCTTACCTCTTCTTAAGGAGGACTGATCAATTACATCATCATGAAGAAGTGTTGCTGCATGAATTAATTCAATTATCGCCGCCAGCTGGTAAGTGGAATCAGCAAGTGAGCCCATCGCTTTACTGATATGAACAACAAGCTGTGCACGTATACGTTTTCCTTTCCCGGTAAATAAATCATTTACCATTTGGTTAGCCAATGTGATACGTGAGTGGGTTTGTTGAGATATAATCTGATCGACTCGCTTTAAGCAAGGCGGTGAATAATCCTGATGTACTACACTCTGCATGTTGATAAATTAGCGAAAAGTCGTTAATTTTGCAAGAAATTAATCGTTGTTAGCAATCCTTGCCAAAATAACTAGAAACTTTATACATCCTTGTAAAATTATTGATTTAATACTTGATTTTTCTCCGGTGATCATTAAAATATGATTACATTCAAATTCCATGGAGCATAAGCAATGTATGCTATTATAGAAACAGGCGGTAAACAGCTAAAAGTAGAGCCTGGTAAAAGATATTTTATTGAGAAGTTACCACAAGCAGTTGGTGAAGCCGTTAAATTCGATCAGATTCTACTGGTCAAAAATGACAAGAAGCTTGACATTGGACAGCCTAAGTTGAAAGCATCTGTCGACGCGGTTGTTGTCGACCAATTCCGTGACGAGAAGATTGAAATCTTAAAGCACAAGCGTCGTAAGCATCATATGAAGCGACAAGGTCACAGACAAGATTTGACGTGTGTGGAAATCAAAGCAATTAATAACGAGGGCTAGTTATGGCACATAAAAAAGCCGGGGGTAGTACCCGGAATGGTCGAGATTCCAACCCCCAGTACCGGGGAGTAAAATTATACGCAGGGCAAGTAGCGAAGCCTGGCAGTATCTTAGTTCGTCAAGTTGGTAATACTTTTCATGCAGGTGCTAATGTTGTCTGTGGTAAAGATTACACCTTGATGTCACAAATCAAAGGCATTGTGCGATTTATTAAGAAAGGGTTTCCATACCGTACTTATATCGATGTGCTGCCTGTAGAATAATATTATCTAATGGCATTTATTGATGAGGCAATCATTACCCTTGAAGCTGGAAAAGGGGGTAACGGTTGCCTTTCCTTTAGGAGAGAAAAATATATTCCATTCGGTGGTCCCGATGGAGGCAATGGTGGAAAAGGTGGTGATATCATCTTTAAGGTTGATCACAATCTCAACACTTTGGGTAAATTCCGCTTCCAGAGAGTTTTCCGAGCAAAAAATGGACAAGGAGGGGCGGGTCGCCAGATGACTGGTGAAAGTGCGCCAGACTTGTTGGTCACAGTGCCTCCTGGCACAGTTGTAAAAGATACAATGACTGGTAACGTTTTGATTGACTTGGTGGAGAATGATCAAATGTTTTGTGCAGCACGTGGAGGGCAGGGAGGCAAAGGAAATCTCTGTTTTAAAAGCTCAACTAATCGTGCACCACGTGAGACAACACCTGGAGAGCCCGGAGAAGCATGCCAGATAAAATTAGAGCTAAAATTATTAGCTGACGTGGGGCTGGTCGGCTTACCAAATGCGGGTAAATCCTCATTGCTAGCCATGTTATCCAGTGCTCGTCCAAAAATTGCTAACTACGCATTTACCACCATCGAGCCAAATCTTGGCGTAGTTGATTTATCTCAAAATGAGCAGATCGTTATGGCAGATATTCCAGGGTTAATTGAAGGTGCAAGTCAAGGGTTGGGTCTAGGTCATGAGTTTTTGAGACATATTTCACGGTGCAAGATGTTACTACATGTTGTTGATGTTTCTGAGCTGGCAGATATGCCACCTGCTGAAGCGATCGATAAGATCAATCAAGAGTTGGAAAACTATGGTGGTGACTTATTAGGCAAACCTAAAATTATGATATGGAATAAAGTCGACTTGTTGGTCGATAAAGATGTATTGAATCAATTAGGTGAAGGTATTCCCATTAGTGCGGTAACTGAGTTTGGGAAAAAGACACTACTTGATTTTTTGAGGAAATAGCTGAAATTATTATATATTAATACTATAATCCTATGAAAGAACAATTAAAATAGGAATAATCATGAGAAATAATAGATTTTTAGAGGGTCTATCCGTCACCCAAGAGAGTTCGAAAAAAAATACGTATCTTTATAATATCACTTATGGTGAAAAGACACTAAAAGTGGCTGCAAAAACGATAAGGAAAAATTTAGAACTCAAAAAAAAGGTGCATTTAGATGCAGAAAAAGTGAAAGAATTAATCGTAAATGGATCCTACCGGCCTGCAGTGATTCAGCAAGTCATTGACGAATTAAAAGGAAAAATTGATACTAGGATGGTGACCAATAAGACTGGAAGTGTAATCGTTTCAAACGGGCACCAAGAAATTAAGTATGCCAACAAAACCATCAGGGAAAGCATTCGCAAACTCTCTCTGGATGAACTTAAGAGAATGGGGGTTCTTCCTGAGGGCGCAAGTAAAATTCCGCAAAAGAAAACAGCGCTACTTATAACACCAGAAACTGTGAAAAATCTCATTTTTAGTGGATATTTGGATACAAAAGTAGACTTTAGAGAGAGGATAGAGAGTGTACTGTCTCCTAACTCAGTTAGAACAGAAGATTTTTCTGATATATTTTTAGAAGAAGAAATTAAAGACCTATCGCCGAGAGGTGTTGGCGATGTGATGCATATGTTCTCAGATCAACGTGATTTTGTGTACCCAGCATTGCGCTCACTCGAGAGGTATATAGATTCCCGGCCGGAGAGAGACTTAGATGTAGTTGACCTATATACTGATGAAAAAAACCATCTGGAGAATATAATCGGGTTATTAGGGGTCGCAACGATGGGATTACCAGAAGGGTTTTTAAACAAAAGTTCTGCTGAGCTTTTCGATGCATATGAGATTTTAATTGAATATGCTGATGCAGAAGATGATTTCGTTCAAACAAAAAGAGAGGCATTGCGATCAGAAGGTGATACTCCAGTTAATATTATCCTTGCGAGAGTCGAAATGGATATGGAATCAGGTGGACATCTGAGAGACTTTATGCTGGGAATAAGAGGTCAAGATTTAACAAAGCCATCTTTGACCGCTGCGCAATACACAGAGTCAGGTTCAGAAATACGAAAGGGCGCTGAGGGGGTGATTGATAATAATCTCAGAATAATAAACGAAAATATAAGTTTTCTACGTATAGATGATTCACAAGATTATAAAAAGACAGATGTAAAAGTGCTGCCAATAAGAGTCCATAAGGCAATTGAGCGTTTTAGGGCGGAGTACGAAGCTGCACCAGCAGAACAATTGCTGAATTTAAATGATCGAATAGTAAAATATGTTGAAAAAGAGGTAGAAATCCACAAAAAACTGCAAGTCCAAGCAAATAATTTAGATGGCGAGTTAAGAAAACTATACCGTGAATTTATTAATAATGCGGAGATACCCAATGACAAGAAATACGAGTTATATCAGTCGATAAAACAAATTAGATCGGATCTTAATTTTGGAATGTTAAGTGACGCGGTCATGTTAGTGCAGCGGGTTGTAAGATCGATAGTGGATGCTTTGAAATCGATAAGCCTTCCCGATCGGGCAATAGTGTCTACGGTTAATAATATTAGGAATATGGTGTCTGCGTTGGGCAGAACTGAAAAAAGATCGCAGTACAATGATCGAGAATCATTACTAGGGAATCAACCTAGAAGTGATGGTCCAGAATTCAGACGATAGTACATAGGGCCGAAAGGCCCTTTTTGCTGAATTTATTTTGGATTAGAGAAAGTTTATGATTCGCACTTTTGACTCAAACACTGCTAAAAATTACGTCCTCAAGATGAAAAAGGTTATGGACTTAAATTTATTACCACTAGATCATGAGACAAAGGAAGATTATACGTTATTTTTTAAAGATATTAACAACGTGAATAATATCGTAGAAGCCTACTTGATTTTAAAAAGTTATCAGCAAGTTACTGATATTGATAAACTCATTAGCGGGATTCAGTATGCGTATAAGGATATTCTTCAGGAACTCGGTTTTCATCCTATAAAACAAGTAATCAACGCTATTCAGCTTGACAAAAGTTGTAATCTAAAACGTACAATGATGGCTGTTGATAGGTTGCAGTTGAGTGATTTTGATTTGGATTTGGATAAAGAAATTCTACACGAAATGGGAAGACGTCTTGAAAAAATCCGCGATCCAAGCAAGGAATTTGCTAAGATGAAGATGATGATAGTCGAAAATAAGAAATATTTCCCACCGGATTCCAAGATAACCATTTCTCTTCATGCCCATGATGTGATTAGCCATCTTGCACTTCATACGAAGGGAGACAAGATGGTATCTCAGCTTAAAAAAATTATCGCAAAGGAGGCAGAGCATAAGTCGAGAATGATTGATACTGCTAAGGGATTAGAGGCAGATTTGAGAAGGTTATACAGAGAATTCATCAATCACTCTAATATTCCTGGCAAAAAAAAGGACTTACTTTTTAATAAAATTGCGTTTATTCGATCGGACTTGAATTTTGGCTTGTATTCTCATGCGGTAATGGGTATTCACAGCATGACAAGATGGGTGATTAGAAATGTTAAAGCAAAAAGTTCAGCCTTAGCAAGTTGTTTATCTAGAAATAAATCTAAATCTATCCGGTTAATTAATTTACAGTCAATGGAACAAAAGCGCTCCAGAGTTTGGTTATCAAGTAAGCAGCCAAAATCAGATGGTGAGCATAAAAAGTATTCCCGTCGATAGCTGTCTTTGCCGGCAATAAAGACGGATTCTGTTCTATAATAATATTAATAATAGTTTATAAATAATTATGTTAATTGATAATTTAAATATTGATTGTCTGGTAATAGTCAAAGTTCCTAGGTCAAAAATACATTACGGTAAAACTCAGATAGGCATTCGCACAGATGATAAAGGTGAGCTGTTGAGTGAAATCATCCAAGTGTATTATCAGGGTGAACATTTGGCTGATTTAGGAATTAAAGATCTCAATAAGCAGCTGAAAAAATACAATAATGAGCTGGCCGGGGTGTCAATTGAGAGTAGGGTTAAAGAGGCGATTATAAAAGGTTTTATTCAAGTTAAGAGTTTGAATCGAATGATAGAAAACTCAGGCATTGACTATGTCGGTGAGCTAAAAGAGGGTATTGATTTATCTGTTGAGGCTTTAGCTGAGCATGGCAATTATTTTCAACGTGAGGCGGGTGAAATTGATTTAAACATTCGAAGTATTGGCTCGTCTCAGTCACCGCCTAAAGAGGTCAGCCCAGAAAGCTTAAATCCTGGCGGGTGTCAGATTCCGCCGCTTAATAAGTGGACCGATCGCATAAGGATAATATGTGAGAGAATTGTTAAGCAAATTGCCATAGTGTATGCCAAGGTAAGATCAGGCGAGTATAAAAATGATTTCATAAAAAAAATTAATACCGCATACAATAAGGTTAGAGCTGCGTTAGCAGAGTGTATCAAAAGAATGCACCGTTATGATGTATACAAAGATAGATCGATGGGAAGGGGGTAGATATGAGTCACCGATTGGGACTAACCTATCCAATGCGAAATGGCACTTCCCAATTTTTGGCCATAAAGCAAAAAATTGATGATAAATATTTGCGGGATTATTTAATGGGTAACAAAGTTGACTTGAGTCAATCAGATATTGATGTGGCAAAAAAACACCTTGATTCTTGGGGTGTTGCGCATTCAGGTGCTAATGATTTTGCAGTCTTATACTCGGTGATATTTACTTTATCTATTAAGATGCACTCTGAGCAACACAACTGTGCTCAAACAGTGTTGTCGATTTTTCGTGAGCACCGTCCTATGGACGCGGTACTATCTCATATAAACCATACGGATAATGCGACTGCCCGGTTCGATAATGAAGGCGGTATGGTATATCCCGCCCAGATGGTAAACCAAATGGAGGTTTTCAATGAGGATTGTACTGGTGATACACGAGTGAAATTGCTTGCTAAAGTTGAGAGGCTATCTCAATATGCTGCAAGCAAACAGATTGATATGCCGGATATTCATGAATTTGAGCAAGAGCTTAAACAGGGGCAGGCGATAAAGCTCAAGCTTGCGATTATACGGTTTATGTTTTTAATACCAAAATATAAGGCGCGAGGCCTGGGAGGAAAACACCTTGACGCGCTGGAAAATCTCTCAAAAGCATATTTAGAAAAATGGGAAGGGGGTGCCAATAAGTCAATAGGTAGAAAGAGGTAAGTGGCATTTGTACTATAATTAAAAAAAAGATAAAGAGGACCATATGGTAATAGAAAATCAAAATAGTGACTCACAAATAAAGGTGTTTTATGGAAAGCAGGTGGATATGAGTGCTGTAACATTACTTTTGGATAATGCACAGCTAACAGTGCACCCTTCAGATGTAGAGCATGCAAAGGCGATGCTCAATGAGCATAATTTGCTGGACATGTTCGAGCGAAAAGATTTTCGCAGCAAATATTGGGATAGAAATCAGAAAGATCCAGGGGCACTGATATCTGATAAAAGTATGGTATTGGCTGTTGCCAGTGCTGGCCCGACAAAATCTGAACTATCAGAGGCAATTAATAGAGCATTTTGGGCGAGGGATGATTTATTTGCCCAGTATAACAATTGGAAAGGGATATCTTTAGGCCAAAGTATTTTAACGCCGAGTAATGACGGTTTCGAATTAGATATTCGTTGTGCAAAAGAGCAAATCAAAGAGGAGCTTGAGGGGTTTGATTTTGATTTTCAAGAGGCAGATATTATTGATGCGGTCTTCAAAAAGCTAACAAGCCCATCTGACTTCAAAGTCAATATGGCGAAGGAGTCACTAAAAACTGTTGTAGAGCTGAAGGACTTTTTTCATCATATTAAGGAAGCTGCAAAATTAGTTCAAGAGCAGGCTCCTGTCAATAAAGATGATATCAAGGCGGTAGAAATTGCTAAGAGTATCTCAGCAATTGATCCAAATAGTGATCTTTATGAAATTCAAGAATCCTTGATGAGAAACTCAAGAGATTTAAAACGTCTTAATGTCAGTGAGGGCTTTAAGGGGATCGTTAGGACTATTCTTGATCTTATGTGGGGAATATGTAAGTTGATCGGTCGGGGATTAAATTATATGATTCAGCAAATAAGAAGTAACCGTTTAAGTCAATCAGGCGACGATCACTCTGTTAATAGTGAGAAGAATTCCCCAAAAAATAATTGATATAAACAATCTCTTGGTTTACTATAAGAGATATCTTACGTTAAATGGAATTTAAAAATGAGCAGAAAGGACCTCTTACGACTTTTACATTTGCAAAAAGAACTGTCACATTCTTGTCCAGGTGCATTAAGACTGAAGGAAGAAGAAAATAATAATATATCAGACAGATATAATGATGTGCCCAAGAATTCTGTTTTGCAACCAGGGACGAATCAAAATTCAAGCCAGAGCCTCATCTGGAGAGTTATGATTAGACAGATGGGTGACGGATATTATTATGAAGCAAATAATAATATCCCCAAAATCGAGTATATTTTTGAAGCAAAAGATGGAACCCGTCATTCAATCATGCCGTACTCTGGCAAAAAATCTTTGCCTCGTGGATTCCCAACAGATATTCCTGACTCATGTAATTCACCCAAACCATGTATCCGTAGTCATCGTGAAAAATCAGAAAAGAATACGTCTTTTTCGTCATCAGATGAAACAAATAAGATAGAAGAGCTTGAACTGAATGACCAGCAAGAAAAAGCGGAAGAGTTAGTATATATGATTTTTATACAAAGCTTTTTTAAGCCAATTGTGAACATTATTAATGGGCTATCAAAACTATCCGAGATGATGGGGTTTATGGTCAGGCCCATGGTTTCGACACTATTAAAACCAATTTTATATTTATATTTAATTTCCCGTTTGCCAGTATATTTTATTCCTTTAAAAATAAATGACGTTTATAGGGATCATGAGAGTTCTCGTTCTTTTAGGAAGAGCGCTCCAATGATGGATGATCGTTTCAAAACGCCAGACAGGTCCAAAACTAATGCACTCCGTTTCGGGTAATCTTGCTAAAGTTTGATCGTGGTGATAATATTTATACGTAGAATTTGTAGAGATATTAATGAAAAATACAAAACATAATGTCAGAATCAATGTTGCTCCCCCTTCTTCTCGAGACTCGTGGGCTACAAGTCTATTTTTTAATGTGATGAACTTTGTAAATTTTCTGGTTCAAATCCTAACATTTGTTCCGCGTATGGCACTCCTAATGTGCTATTTCATTTTAAAACCCCCTATGCTTCTTTTGCTCAGGGGATATGACGTGATCAGCTGGAAGATGAGTGACATTTTCCTAGGGGAAGGTAAGCAAGAGCACGTTTCATCTTCTGAGTTGTTATCTGCAAACTCAACTAGAGCCCCGGAGCTGGACCCACTTGACGAGGAAGAGCCAGTAACAATTCATTATCCCAATAGTTTTTAAATACTTTGCCAGCATCCATGGTTCTAAGTGTTTATTTAGATGTTTCAACTACGTCGGTGGATATAAAATCTTTTGGTAACTAATCAGCCAAATTTTAAAACACTTTTAATAATTTTTAGACCCTTGAGGCTATTTTGTTAAATGGCATATTTTATTCTGGTTTTTCCCAATAAAATGTTTTTTGACATACATTTGATTAATCATCATTATAGATAGGAAGGATAGGGCGACTATCCATTGATTATTGTAATATTTCTCATATTGTACGCTGTATACATTTTAGCTTTGGAGTTTTTCTTGTTGAATTGATCAATCCCGCAAGGTAAAATAATATTTTGCAGGAGAATCAAAAATGATAAACCCACAAGTTAGAGCGTCTAGAGCCGCAACCTATTGGTGGCAGAGTGATAAATATACAGTAAAGCTGTTTGGGGATAATGCACTTTACAAAAAGTGTATGGATTTTAACGATCTTCCGGCAAATATCGCGCCAATCGATAAGATTGAAAACATCATCACGGATTGGGACGAGCCTGCAGATAAAGCAGAAATCGCTAATTTTGTAAAGAACGGCATCGTCGATTTTGAACAATTTGGAACCTGTATTCTCGGGTTTAATGAAGTTGAGTTGATGGATTGGGATGATGAATGGACCAATGAAATAAAAGAAGAACGTGTCCTTGATGCAGTGAGAGCAAAAATCATTGCTAATAGCCGTGCTTTATATGAAAAAAACAACGATCCATTTTGGTTATTAAAATGGACTGCTCACGATTTTCAAAGCGATGAGGATAATCTAGTAAGCGCAGCCTTACTAACTGCTCTTGAATTTTTTGCTATTGTCAAAGGTGTCATTAAACAGGCGAATACACCGGTACCTAAGCTGCTTGAGAAGTTCGCTAACTCTATCCAAGATGCTGGTGAGGTCACCTCCCAAATTGCATCGCAGAGCCGCATAATAGACTCTCAAGGAGATGCTGTGGGAACTCCGCTTAGGCAGAGAGGTGGAGTGTTGGATTCTCCTGGCACAGCGGAAACAGATAAAGAGATATTAACCCCATCTACGACAGACACCTCAACAAATACCGCAGGTGAAGATGTTAAGTCACCCAACAATAAAGTCGTTAAACAATTATTCCCCCAGCGTTTTGAAAGCAGCATTGATGAGGCTGCCAAAAGTGATAGTAATAAAGAGATATTAACCCCATCTACGACAGACACCTCAACAAATACCGCAAGTGAAGATGTTAAGCCACCCATGAGGGAAGTCGTTAAACAATTATTTCCCCTGGATGTTAAAAGCAGCAGTGATGAGGCTGCCGAAAGTGATAGTAATGAGGATACTCTAAAGATCAGTCGCGACACTGAAGAAAATTTGTATGAAAAGCCGTCTGGTGATCAAGAGGTTCAGCCTTATGTAACTCCAATTTTCTCCCGAGCTCGAACCTTTCTAAATCTCAACAATCTGAGAGCAGTTTGGCCTTCGTCCATGGTTCTTACAATGTTCTATTTGTCGGATCGAAACATTGTTAAGACAACAATGAATGTCATGGGTGGGCATCCCGCTTACATATTGCAAATTAATAATCTTGCTTCATATTTCTTTAAATCAACTGCTCAGAAGATAACAAATAGTCCGATGGGCCAAAAATTTGCTAATCGCCTTCGCTTAAGAAACGAGATTGAGTCGTCTCCTGAAGTGACTCCTCAAAAGGAAGCTGGTAGTCCTACAGGTGTTGCAGATCTTTTATCCTCTCAATCAGAAAATACTGAAACCGGGTTAAGTGACGATTACTCTTATGATAAATCTCCGAAAACCAATACAGCCAGTATAGAAAATAAAAGCCCTTTGCTTGAGAGATTAATGAATAGTGCATCATCTTATTTTCCTCCGATATTTTCTTCTGAAAAAAGTTCCATTATTGAAGATACGCAGCAAGATGATGATCGTAGTCTCATTATTCATGAGGAGACTGAGCAGAAAAATGAAGTTGAGCAGCAAAGTGAAGTTGAGCGGCAAAGTGATGATGATGTCGCTGCGATGACCCAAGCTGAGGAAACAGTGCCAACTAACCCCCTGGTTACACATCAGGTATTGCCTGGAGAGAACATCGTTCCGCCAGTAACAATAGATAGGGTCGCTCGTCAGTTAGTCTCGCCTACGCCTGTAGCTGCACCACAGGTGGTTAATCGTTCTGAAGAAGCGGCTCGTCAAGTTACACCAGAGCTTCAAAGAAATACTCCAGCTAATCAACTTGCTAATTCAAATACGGTGCGCCCACATGCATCTTTGTTTGTTCGGCGGGCTCAGCATAACGGCTCTGCAAGAGGGACCACAGTAGTTCAAGCAGTGACTTACATCCCTCGAATGATTCTTCTTGCGATTTACCTAGCTGTGCGTCCATTATTTGTTCTTTTAGCATCATGTTGGAACTTTTTTACATCATCCGATGTCAGTTCTCATCAGCGGAGGAACAACCATGTACGATCCTCCCAATTAACCAAGCAGCCAGCCATTGTAAGTAAAGCGCCTGCAAGAAATACCAGCGTTGCTGCTTCACGTCATTTACAGTCAGTAGCGGCCGGCCGGTCATGAATGTTAACCTCTACGCTGTCAGCCGCAATTTAGCTTCAGAGTTCTACGACACAATGTCGCCTGATGATAAGTTGCTTGAAGAACAGGAGTCTGCAAAGGCTCAATCCAATTCTGCCTCGACTGCAGATAAGTTGATTGATGAACAAGAGTCCGCAGGGGCTCCAGTCAATCCTGCTCCGGCTGAGTTCAGCATTATGAGTATTTGTGGTCGAGTAATCACGGATGCTGTTTCGATTCTCACATATTTACCTCGCATGGCATTATTAATGCTGTATATTTTGCTGAGTGCTACGTTGAAGATGGTTTACTGGGGTGAAGAGAGTGTCGAGAATTCGAACGATAAATCTAAAGGTCACACTGCCAACAAAACTGTTTCGTTCAAATTTACCCCAACCCCAGTGCTTAAAAGGACAAACAGTGCACCTACTGAAATGAGTTCTTTAAAGAACCTTGATCTGAGACGAAAATCGTGACTTGTGTCTGGCTGCTTTATTTTTATGAATTAAACCTTTGCTGACTAATTGGTCTAATATTTTCGTAACTGTTGTATAAAGTTTAGCAGCTGGGTCTTTGTCCTGGTTTTTGATCAGAGCAGTCAGTTTCTTAAGATACGTGCGCATCATCGACATCAAGCTGACGTTGTGGTTTCTTTTTTTGACAGCTTGTCTAGCTCGTTTTTTTGCTTGTGGGCTATTAGCCATGTTTTACTCCAATATGAATATCTTTCAATGCTATAATACTGATATATATGAAAATCGCAAGCAAAAAGGTGTTTTTTTAGATAGGGAGGGTGTGTGCGAAATGCGGGTCAATTACACGGCCAATTAGTTGATGGGGTTTGGCGGCAAATAGCCAGGCCTGCCAGTAAGGAGGGCCATTTTAACAGGGTGGCCTCAGCTTACCTGGATACAATGGATAAGAGTAAATTTTTAGACGGTGACTATACACTGATAGTTTCTTCAGCATGTCCATGGTCGCATAGAATTACATTGCTCCGCCAGATATATAATCTTCAAAAAGTACTACCATTGATAGAAGTCAATGCAGTCATTGATAATAATGGCTGGGAATTTCTATCATCAGAGTTTGATGCAAAATATTTATATGAGCTTTATCAAAGAACTGATAAAAACTACACCGGGAAGGTCACTGTTCCAGTAATTTGGGATCGCATCAATCAAAAGATTGTGTGTAATGAATCAAATGAAATCATCAATCAAATTCTCTCCTTTTATCCAGCTGACAGTATTTATAACTGGCGTCCTGAGCATTTGTTGTCAGATATTGCAAACTGGTCTGATCGGATTTACGAGCCGGTGAATAATGGCGTATATCGCGCAGGATTTGCAAGCACACAAAAAGCATATGACGAGGCGTTTTTTCAGCTATTTGAGATGCTCTGGAGCATCAATCAGCATCTTAAGCGCTCTGAGTATCTCTGTGGGGATCGAATTACCGAAGCAGACTGGCGATTATTTGTCACTTTGGTGCGATTTGATGCGGTATACCATACGCACTTTAAGTGCAATGCATATCGACTATCAGACTACCCGGTCTTATTTGCATACGCCAGAGAGCTGTATCAGATTCCGCAGGTGGCCGAAACGGTCGACTTCAAAGCCATCAAAACACATTATTTTAAGTCCCATAAACACTTGAATCCATCGGGCATTATACCCAAGGGCCCCATCGTGAATTGGCTTGCCCCGCATGGGCGACATATCAGCTATTTCTAATAAAATAAGCTATAATATATAGAGATATATAATAAATAAAGGGTACGCATGGTCCTACCAATGGCAATGACAAGGTTAACGGATTTTGTTACAGACCTGATGAAAAGTGAGATGAAATCAGGTGCTTCAATTACTTCTAAGGAGTCCGCTCATCATTTTATGAACCGTGTGATTCAAGAAATGTGCATAAAAAATCCAGAATTAAAAAAAGGCATTATGGCGCATCATGATGAAATCCATGGTGTTTTAGATAACGTCATCGCAATTTATTTTCAAGATCTGGCAAAATACAACGATAGTGATTTTTACCGTATGCCAATTGAGTCACGGCTTAAAAGTATAAAAAATTCAGCAGATAAGTTATTTGACACGGCGAAAAACAAAAATACCTTTGGGATTTTGCTAGGGATGACATGTAAAACAATTGCTGCTGTAATTGGAATCATCGTTGCTATTCCAGCAACTGATAATTTATATCGTGATCTGAGGAACTGTTTTTCACAAATTGTTGTCGGGTTGGTGAGGGATGCAATTGCGTTATTTGTATCGATAACATCGGATGTGGCAGCTATTTTGTCAGGATTAATGTTGGCAGTCTCACGTGTTTTTGTTGATAAAGACAATGTAGATAACTATCCCTTTTTGCGAGAAATGAATCAGTTGGTCGTGATGAGAGCAGGGGCCTATACAAAATTATGGTCAGATTTTTCTGAGATGGGGCTAATGATTCGTTTAATCTATATGCATACACCTGTGGATACTTTGAGTATCGAGGATCAATTTCGATTCTTAGATGCATACCAGCGAATTGAATTTAGTAAAGATGAATTTAATCTCAGAGAAAATGATTTATTTTTAGTTCTGAGTGATCTTTTGAAATATACCGGTAATACCGAAAAAGAAAATGTTACTAAGTTGCTTGAAGGGATGGAAATGCAGATGCGGTATATTGGCCTAATGGAGGATGAGTGCAAAGAAGAGCTAATTCTCGGGTTGGCCTTTCAGTACAGGAGCAATGATCTTTACCGTCCGGTCTTAACTCAAATACAAGAAGTGACATTTAAGTTATTGTCCTCAATGACTAATAATGAGGCAGTGCTGGATTTAGCATATCGTCTGGATGATATCGTTAAACAATCCTATTCGTATAAGCTACGAGGGTCAGCAGCTAATTTTTCAAATGAACTTGAACAACTTATTATTCGCCACACAGAAATCAAACCGCCACAGCCAAAACCAACAAAGGGACTAAATATTCCTGAGAAAAAAATAGCGAAGCGGCCTATATCACGTTCACCATCTCCAATAACAAAAGGATTAGATAATCGCCTTAAGCGCGATCGCGATAGCTAGGGGGTGAGCGATGAGCCAAATTATTGTAGAATTTTTTTATCAATATCTACTACTTGCTAAGTCAGTGAGTCGATATTTTATTTGTCATCAAAAAAACATAGATTTTCTAGGGTATTTCAGTGAGATAAGGTTGTGTTTTTGCAACAAAATCTGTATATTTCTAGGTATCAAGGGGGCCTTATGAGTGAGAAAAAAACCATAAACGATGCAGTCTCAAAGCGCTACGAACATGGCTTTGTTTCTGATGTAGCAGCCGACACCTTCGCACCAGGTTTAAACGAAGATGTAATTCGGCGATTATCAGCGGTAAAAAATGAGCCTGAGTTTATGCTCAACTGGCGATTAAAAGCATATCGCAAGTGGTGTACGATGAAGATGAAAACCTGGGCATCACTTAATATCGAGCCCATTGACTATCAGGCCATTAGTTATTATTCCGCACCCAAGACACAAGATGGTCCTAAAAGCCTCGATGAGGTTGATCCAGAATTGCTCAGAACATATGACCGCTTAGGGATACCGCTATATGAGCAGAAAATGCTAGCAGGTGTCGCTGTTGATGCGGTTTTTGATAGCGTATCAATTGCCACTACCTTTAAAGATAAATTAAAAGAGGCGGGAGTGATCTTCTGTTCATTCAGTGAAGCACTACAAGAACATCCAGAGTTGGTTGAAAAATATATGGGCACAGTGATTCCTGTTGGGGATAACTTCTTTGCATGTCTCAATAGTGCTGTTTTTACAGATGGCTCATTTGTGTATGTGCCACGTGGGGTAAAGTGCCCTATGGAATTATCAACATATTTTCGAATAAACGCCGCTAATACAGGCCAGTTTGAAAGAACATTAATTATTGCAGAACCAGGTGCCAGTGTTAGTTACCTTGAGGGCTGTACTGCCCCGATGCGGGATGAGAACCAATTGCATGCTGCCGTTGTAGAGTTAGTGGCATTACCAGACTCCAATATTAAATACTCGACAGTTCAGAACTGGTATCCTGGTGATGAAAATGGTAAGGGTGGGATTTATAATTTTGTTACTAAGCGAGCGGTTGCTCATGAGCGAGCAAAAGTATCTTGGACTCAGATTGAGACCGGATCTGCCATTACCTGGAAATATCCTTCTGTAACCCTGAGAGGTGATGACTCTGTTGGAGAATTCTACTCTGTAGCCTTAACATCAAATTGCCAGCAAGCAGATACTGGGACTAAAATGATCCATCTTGGAAAGCGAACTAAAAGTACGATTATTTCCAAAGGGATTTCAGCAATGAAAGGGCAAAATAATTACCGAGGTAGAGTAAAAGTGGGTCCTATGGCAGAGGGGGCTAGAAATTATACTCAATGTGATTCTTTGCTATTGTCAGATACATGTGGTGCGCATACTTTCCCTTATGTTGATGTCGCCAATGCAACAGCCAAAGTAGAGCATGAGGCGAGCACATCAAAAATTGCAGATGAGCAGCTATTTTACCTTGGGCAGCGTGGTATTCGTGAAGAGGAAGCAGTGTCACTGGTAGTTAACGGTTTTTGCCGAGAGGTGTTTGATCAGTTGCCAATGGAATTTGCTGTGGAAGCACAAAAGTTATTAGAAATTAGTTTAGAAGACAGTATAGGATAAATCGATGCTAACAATTAAGAATTTACATGCCGAAGTTGAAGGGAAGAAAATATTAAAAGGATTGAACTTCTCAGCAAAGCCTGGTCAGGTGCATGCGATAATGGGTCCAAATGGCTCAGGTAAAAGCACATTTGCAACAGTGCTTGCAGGTAAGGAAGATTATGAAGTCACAGATGGTAGTGTGGTGTACAAAGACACAAACCTCCTTGAATTAAGTCCACATGAGCGTGCGCATTTAGGGCTATTTTTAGCATTTCAGTATCCTGTAGCAATTCCTGGACTATCTAATATTAATTTTCTAAAAACTGCTGTTAATACTATTCGAAAGCACCAAGGTAAAGACCCTGTCGATGCTTATGACTTTCTTGCACAGGCCAAAGCACTTGCAATGAGAGTTGGGCTTGGAGAGTCATTTCTAAGTCGTGGTCTCAATGATGAGTTTTCTGGTGGTGAGAAAAAAAGAAATGAAATTATGCAAATGCTAATGCTCAATCCCAGTCTATGTATTTTGGATGAGACTGATTCAGGGCTAGATATCGATGCGCTGAAAACAGTTGCTGCGGGCGTAAATGCACACAGAAGCCCAGATCATATCATTGTTGTTGTTACACATTATCAACGCTTACTGGATTATATTGTTCCAGATTTTGTTCATGTATTGATTGATGGGGCCATTGTAAAGACAGGAGATGCCCAACTTGCCAAAGAACTTGAGAAAAAAGGCTATCAGTGGCTAATGGAATCTGCAGGAGGTGGCGCGTGATCAATTTAGAGTGGCCAGATAAAAAAGAAGAATATTGGCGCTCAAGTAAAGTATGGCCCTTGCTTGAGACGGTTAGTTGGCAGCAGCCTTCAGATACGTCTTACCTTTCAATAAATCACAAAAACGACAAGTTATTGATGGATCATCCCGTTTCAGATTTTGATCTTTCACAGTGTGCGGATCCGTTTTTACATGCCATTGGACATGTCTCTAGTCGGCAGTCATATCTTCTGGGTTCAGGTCATTGGGATGCTATTTATTCCCCAGAACACTCTCAAATATCATGGCATGAGTTTACTGTACAATCAGGCCAGGTGGTCAATTTTAGTCATACTGTAAAATCACAAAGCGCGAATTGGCAAATCAATGTAATGGTTTTTCATGTGGAAGAGGGGGCCTCATTGACTGTTGAGTCAATGATAAATTCTCCTGACTTTAAGGGTGTCAATATTTGGATTATTAACCAATCTAAGCACTCTAACTTTTCATATCATCGGCAGCACTTGGATTTCACCTATCAGCGAGATCATGTTTGGGTCAATCAAAACGGAGAGCGGGCAAATACGTCGCTCAAAGGCGTTTATGCAAGTCATGGCAAACAAATATCTGAACAGTTATGGACAGTGACTCATCATGCCAGCCATGGTACGTCGTCACAAAATCTTCGAGGTGTTTTGGCTGATAAGGCACATGCAGTTGCAATTAGTCAGGTCAATGTTATTCCAGGTATCGCTAAGATTGATTCTCAGCAAAAGTTAGACCATATTTTACTCTCATCCAAAGCAACTGTTCACACCCGCCCACAGCTTGAGATTTTGTCAGATGATGTTGTTTGTCAACATGGTATTACTGTTGGGGCACTGGATGAAGAGGCATTATTTTATCTTCAAAGTCGAGCAATTGATCCAGGACTTGCTACCAATTTATTATTAAAGGGATTTTTTGAACAGATATGGCAACAAGAGCTCTCACCTTTGCTGTGTGAGAAACTTGATTTGGTTTTATCAGAACAAAAAGTTGAGGAAATCAATGAGTAAATATAGAAAAGATTTTCCCTGTTACGAACACTACCCTAATCTTGCTTACCTTGACAGCGCAGCATCCAGTCAGAAGGTTGCATGCGTGCTTGAGGCCATGACGAAGACATACACGGAGCGGTATGCTAACGTTCATCGTGGCATTTATCATCTTAGTGATATTGCAACAGGAGACTTCGAAGCAGCCCGAGTAACCGTGGGTAAGTATTTTAATGCAAATCCTGATCAGATTATTTTTGTTCGAGGGGCAACTGAAGCAATAAATTTAGTGGCCACTTCATTTACGCAAGAGTTTCTTCAGGAGGGTGATGAAGTGATTATCTCTCGTATGGAGCATCATGCGAATATTGTTCCTTGGTATCGTTTATGTCATGAGAAGAAAGCAAAGTTAGTTGTCATTGAATGTGATGCCAAAGGGGTTCTAGATATGGATGCGTACCGAAATGCATTTAACCCCAAAACAAAAATGGTTGCGTTAACCCATATCTCAAATGTGCTGGGTACAATCAATCCAGCCAAAGAGATGATTGCGATTGCTAAATCACATCAGGTTCCAATTTTAATTGATGGGGCACAAGCTGCTGCGCATATACCGGTTGATATCAGTGACCTGGATCCTGATTTTTACACCGCTTCTGCTCACAAGATGTATGGCCCTACTGGTGTTGGATTTTTATATGTTAAAAAAGAGCACCTGAAGGGAATGTCGCCATATCAGAGCGGTGGTAATATGATTGCCAGTGTCAGTTTCGATGACATTACTTACCTTGAAGGGCCCATGCGATTTGAAGCGGGGACCCCGCACATAGCCGGTTCAATTGGCTTTGCTCGAGCATGTGAGTATATGATGGATGTAGGAATGTCATATATTCAATCCCATGAGCAGGCATTACTTATGTATCTACAGGAGCAAATTGAAACTGTTGATGGGCTTGAGGTATTTGGGCAAGCGCCTAATAAGATTGGTATTGTTTCATTTGCAATGAAAGGGGTTCACCCCCATGATATTGCTTCAATTTTAGACGAAGATGAGGTAGCTGTTAGAGCTGGGCACCATTGTGCAATGCCGTTGGTCAAGTCCATGAACCAACCTGCTTTGACACGAATTTCATTGGGTTTAAATAATAACGAGAGGGATATCGACCAGTGTATTAAGTCATTAAAAAAAGTCCGGGAGATCTTCAGTGCATGATTTATATCAAGAGTTAATAATTGATCATGGTACTCACCCACGCCGGTTTGGGCCATTACCTGAGCATACTCACCATGAAAGAGGCCACAACCCACTGTGTGGGGATGATTTAACCCTGTACCTAAAAGTAGAGGACGGTGTTATTGAAAAAGTTCGTTTTGAGGGCAGTGGCTGTGCAATTTCTATGGCTTCTGCATCTTTAATGGCGGAGCGCTTAGAGGGGTTAAGTGTTGATGAGGCGAAAAAGCTATTTGAAAAAGTTCATAGTTTATTATCTGGCACTCCAGTTGAGGGTCTCGGGAAAATAGAGGCTTTATCAGGTGTATGCAAATACCCAATGAGGGTAAAATGTGCCACATTATCGTGGCATGCACTGATGGGAGCATTAGAACAATCCTCTGAGGCAACTGAGAAATGAATATTATATCAATCACTGAGGGTGCTCAGCGGCATCTTACAAAGTGGATCGAAAAAGAAGATGCCAATGGTGTATACTTAACTCTTAAAAAAACAGGTTGTTCTGGTTGGCAATATGATATAAAAACAATTAGTCAGCCTCCTAAAGGAATAATCCGACAAGAATTTGATCATTTTATCCTATTTATGGATGCATCGATGGTTGGGAAGATTCAGGGCACGGTTGTTGATCTTGAGAAGTTATCGCTTGGACAATCAAAACTTAATTTCAAAAATCCACATGCTAAGGCCCGATGTGGTTGTGGAGAGTCATTCAATTGGGATGAGCAGGGTGCTTGAAAAAGGTCAGCAACTGATGCTTAGCAGAGATTGTGATGCTATCTTAGTTCCTCATGGACAGCCGATTGTGTTGACAAAACAAACCCCGGTGACTGTTTATCAAGTACAAGGTGGATCTGTGACCATTTTGCTTGGCGGGAATATGGCCCTTATTCATTCAGATGATGTAGATGCACTTGGGATGGAGCCAGACCCAACATTGAAGAAATATTTAGAGGATGAAACACTTACAACTAATGAGAAAATTTGGCATCAACTGACATTATGCTTTGATCCTGAGATTCCTGTAAACATTGTTGATCTTGGGCTAGTTTATGACGTGATGTGGTATGAAGAGGATAAAGACTGTCGCATAATAATGACATTAACCTCTCCAACCTGTGGGATGGGGCCCATATTAGTTGAAGATGTCAAGCATAAGGTAAGTATGATCGATGCAGTTAAAACTGTAAATATTGATTTAGTTTTTGATCCTGCCTGGGATAAAGAAATGATGTCAGATGCCGCGAAGCTCCAGCTCGGCTTGTTATAGAAAATATACTATAATTATATAAATAATAAAAATAAGACATGAACAATCGAGACCCTGAAAATCAAGACCCTAACAATCGAGGTCAACTATATACTTTATATAAAGAGTTACCAGATATCATTAGAAAACGAAAGATAGATGAACTCAAAAATCACGTAAAGGATGCATTTTCGGGCCCCCCAAATGAATTAACTGGACTTATAGAGCCACTAACCGCCGAGCTAAAAACAATCAATAAATTTTTAGATCAATTAGATGAGAACTTACAGCCAACAAAGCAGCAAAAAGCAAATATTGATAGTGCAATAAAATATAACAACACTTATCACGAATTATGTGATAAGAGTAGGGTCTATAAAACAGCTATTGATGATAAAACAATAAAAGCAATAGCAACTGATCTAACCCCAAGTGATGGGTTGATAGTAAGCCAAATAGCTATTGATACAATTCAAAAAAAGTTAAATGCTCTAGAGAATTCTTTGCCTCAAACTGAATCTAAAAAGGTAGCAAACAAAGCAAATAAAATAGAGGTAAAAACAGCTAATCAAAAGCTAAAGCAACATAGCACATACTCAGATGTATTAACAAAGGTAGCAAGCGTAGCAAAAAATACAGAGATAGAAACAGCTAAAAACAAACTAAACAAACTAAACAAACACACACTCTTCCCAAAATCGCTTATAGGACTAACTCAACAAGCAAATGAACTTCTAAAAGGCCCTCAACAACAAACAACTCTTGAAAAGACGATAGAAAGTTTAAAACTAGCGATACTTAAACCTAAAGAACGAAATATAAACAATATCCGCGCTATATCTAGCGCTAAAAAAACGATTGGAAGTTTAGAGGCGAAATTAATAGAAATAAAGCACAATAAAATTAATAATGATCCTTTAAAAGATCTCCTAACAGCTTATGGAAAAGAAGAGAATAAAGAATTTAAAGATATTATAAGGTCTGAGATTATTAAAAAATTTCAAGTCGAGCTGAAAGAGATTCAAGGTTACGATGAAGCGAAAGCCCTCTGCGATCAGTATTCAAAAATTAGAGAAATAGATGAATCTCATGTTGAAATTTTGCAGCTTAAATTAATAGATAAGGTTCTTAAATTAAAAGATGAGGTTTCTGAAAATCCTGATGATATAGAATATCCGAAATCAATTGGGAATTACAAGCCATCATTAGAGAATTTAGTAGATCAAATAAAAAGCATTAAAAATGAAAATGATATCGATGAACTCGAAGAGTTAAGAACTTCCACAACAAATGAGGATAGAGCAGAAGCTGTAAAGAAAAAAATAGACGATATATTTGATCAAAAAGCAAAAGATCTTAGGGCAAATAAAGAAAGAGCAGTCAGATTAGTAAGACGACGGGGGCTCACAGTTAACCCTCCTCGAACAAATGCAAAAATATTCCATCGACCTAAAAGCTATATAAACAATCCACAAAATAAAAGTCTTATAAGCCATGTGAAACAAAATATGACTAAAATCATAACACAAATACCAGGACTAACAATTGTTGTGAAAAATAAGGCAGTGGATAAACCGTATATAAAGCTCAGTAAACAGTATATAAATAGACAAATAGAAAAATTAAACGATATAGATGTTAAATTTAAGGAAATTATCGTCCAGTTTAGGGACGGAGGCATGGATATCAATAAAGAGATTGTAAAGGAAAAATTCAAAGAGGAGATTAAAAATGCAGGAGGAAATCCAGATGAATTAATGCGTCATATAAAAACGCCCACTTCGGTCGCGAGTAATGATGTGAAAG
>MDSV01132744.1_pt1 | contig 66252 bp, 45 predicted proteins | sample 810851 | NCBI WGS metagenome assembly MDSV01 (sample SAMN05326640, study PRJNA326480) | marine metagenome | isolation source: seawater | place: Atlantic Ocean: North East | collected 2012
ACCCATGGCCCCAGGTAGGGCTGCTCCGTTCCCGGCCTGACCTGTTCCCCCGGTTATTCAGTTCCCGACTCCTTCCGGTTTCGGTTCATGACACCCGGGTCACGTGGGGGCGAGACATCTACGTCCGCCTGTGGGAACCCATAGACCGGCTGAGCCGCTCTCTGGCGTTCGGACCGCCATTTGCGATTTGCGGAAGAGGGCACGCAAACTCCCCTCCTATCCCAGCAAGCCGTAACCATTGCCTATTTTGAACCCACCGAAAGTCATTCATCCGCTGCTTCTTCATACTTGGAAGGACAACTGGTCTTGATTACTTCCGCTTCAAATACCCAATCTCCATTCTTTTCGATTAAAATTCCTTCAGCGTACACCGTTCGATTATCTTCTAATCCACCGGACGTTTGTGCGTTGCTAAAATCAATAATTAGTTCTGCAGATTCACCATGAATAATGAATACGTTGTTCTGATTGTCAATACTACCGTCAAGTACTTCCCCACGGATTGCAATTTCCCGCCCTTCAACACTCTCTGGATCTTCCATAACCTCATCAATAGTTCTGGTCGCTTCGGGGGTACTAACGAGAACCGTTGCCCCCAAAGCAGCGATAAGAACACCGCCGATTATCAGTAATTTTGTCCGATGAGTCAGCATTTTATTGACTCCTTGCCAGCCCCACTGCTTCTTCTAGTTTTGTCATTCCTTTGGACTTGAGTTTCTTATCTAGGCCATTTACTATTTCTTTGATAGCACCTGCTCCGTTGAAAACCATAGTGGAATAAATTTGCACCAAGCAAGCACCATTGGTTATTTTTTCCCATGCATCATCTGAGTTGGAGATGCCTCCCACACCAATAATTGGCCAGTTACCATCAGTGTGGTCTGCAATCAATCTGATAACTTCAGTGGAACGATTATTCAACGGTTCACCTGATAATCCACCAGTTTCTGACATAATTCCATCCTCTTCTGGCCTTGCAGTAGTGGTATTAGTTGCAACAATCCCGGCACATCCTCCGGATCTAGCAGTATCAACAATTGATTTAATTTGAATATCTTCCAAATCAGGTGCGATTTTTACCAAAACTGGTTTATCTCCCGTGTGCTGTTTGACAGCTTGAATAATTCGATTTAAATCCTCATCTTTTTGTAATTCACGAAGGTTGGGTGTGTTAGGAGATGATACGTTAATCACGAATCCATCAACGTATGGCTCACATCTTTCTACAGTCTTTGCATAATCCAAATGTGCATTTTCAAGACTGGTAATTTTTGATTTACCTACATTGAGAAACAGTGGAACGTTTGGTTTCCTGGTACGAGAGAGATGTGTTGCCATTTTTTGACTACCGGGGTTGTTGAATCCCATTCTATTGATGAGTGCATTATGTTTAGACGACCTAAACATCCTTGGTTTAGGATTGCCAGATTGTTCATGCTCGGTAATTCCCCCAATTTCAATAAAGCCGAACCCAAGTGTTTCCCAGCCTTTCATTGCTTCTGCTTTTTTGTCCATACCTGCTGCAAGCCCAAGTGGATTGCTGAAGTTCATTCCCATCTGCTCCGTTTCGACTATCCGTGGACGATACAGGATGCGAAGAATCATCCTACCTAAGAACGTAAATGAGGCAAATCTGAGGCCTAACAAAGCACGTTTATGCGCTTTTTCACTATCCATGATGGACAGAAATGGGCGCACAAATAGAGAATATACTAGTCCCATTGTTTCACTGCTTCCAAGGGCATTCTTCAAATCTTGCCCCATTATGGCGCACAATGTGGACATTACTGATGCAAGGTGGCCTTCTCTAAGAGAGGCGGCACGTAGATTATTACGTGAAGACGGCTGTATGCTTTCAGTCCCGCAGGACTATGAGAACGAGGCATGGGATTTAATTCAGAAAATATCTGACTATGTTCCATCCAAACTTGACCTTCCTAACGTGATGATTGGAGATTTGCGAGTTGTTGGTTTAGCACAGATTGGTGGCGATGAGCCAAGCATTGAGGTGTGTTGGGTTCCAGAATCTAATTGGGAAGATTTCTCTGAACAAGTTCTAGATTTGTTACAAGCGGGATATCCTGGATGTGTTGGATGCGGTGGACCCGGTGCAGAAGGTGAATGGAAAGAGGATGTTCGCAGAGACGAAATGGCAAGCCAAAAATAATGCAAAAAACTCTCAGGTACTAAAGTACCTGTTTTGATAGCGACCAAACCGAGGCTTCAAGTATCGCCGATTTTCCCCACCGAAAACATGCCAGTCGTTGTCATCGCCGAAAAGCCCAGCGTCGCGACTGACATTGCTAAGATATTGGGAGTCAATTCAAAGAAAGACACACACTGGGAATCCGATGAAATTTGGATTACTTGGGCAGTTGGACATTTACTCGAACTAAAAACCCCAGAAGAATATGATGAATCTTTCAAGAACTGGAGGAAATCGATAGAAAAATTACCCTTTATTCCAGACAAATTTCAATTGAAACCAATAACAGGTAGAAGTAGCAATAGGAAACAGTTGACTGCCATAAAAAAGATGATTACTTCCAAAGAATGTACAGAAGTAGTCAACGCTTGTGATGCAGCGAGAGAAGGTGAACTAATTTTCAGACGAATTATTGAATTTTCCAAGGTTAAATGTAAGACTAGCCGCATGTGGCTTCAATCTTTAACCGCTGATTCTATTCAAAATGCTTGGGATAATCGAGCCGCATCCTCTGACTATGAACCACTTAGAGATGCAGCAGTTTCTCGGGCAGAAGCGGATTGGATAATTGGCATGAATGGTTCAAGAGTTGCGGCAACCTTCCTAAGAACTGGTCGTAACGACAAGAAGTCATTATCTCTTGGACGTGTGCAAACAGCCACATTAGGAATGATAGTTGATCATGAACTCTCAATTTTATCCCATAGCCCTGCACCATTTTGGGAATTGGAAGGCAACTTTGAATCAGGAGATGCGAAGTGGACGGCACGATGGGAAAGGGCAGGTCACAAAGATGACCCTGATAATCCCGAAAGAAAAGCACACAGAATAATTGAATCCAGCGAAAAAGAAATGCTTGAGGGGATACTGGAAAGTGAAGGTGAATTTACTGTTTCTCAAAGTGAAAGAGATTCGAAGGAGAAACCTCCACTAAATTTTGATTTAACCAGCCTACAAAGAGAAGCAAACAATCTTTGGTCGTGGTCAGCAAGAAGGACACTATCCGTTGCTCAAGAGTTGTATGATGCCCATAAACTGACGACTTATCCAAGAACAGATTCGAGATTTTTACCCGAAGACATGATGGAATCGGTTTCGAAAACAATTCGTCAACTAGGTGCTCAAGATAAGTTAAATGAGCATTCACAAAGACTAGTAGACAACGGTCTGAAGAATGTAAAACGAAATTTTGACAATAAGAAAGTATCAGACCACTATGCAATTATCCCAACCGGAAAAATACCTGCTGGAAGCCTAAATTCTGATGCTTCAAAGTTATACGAATTAATTGCACGACAATTCCTCGCATCATTCCACCCAGAATCGGTTTGGAAAGTTGAGAAAAGAACTGCTTCAAAGCAAGGTCAAAATTTCGTGAAAGAAGCACGCAGCCTATCTTCAGCGGGTTGGCGTGCGGTCAGACCTAAGAAGCAGGACCTACCTGAAGGTTGGGGTAAACTACCGAGCAACCCCGGGCCTGCTGACCTTGTCGCTCATGAATTTAAGGAAGAGAAAACAAAGCCACCTGGTCGTTTGAAAGAAGCTGGTCTGTTGAGATTAATGGAACATGCTGGTAAAAAAATTGATGATGAAGAATTAGCTGCTGCTATGAAAGGCAAAGGTTTGGGAACTCCTGCAACAAGGGCAGAAACAATTGAGAAATTAATTACTCGAGAATTTATTGGCAGAGGAAAAGGCGGATCATTGAGAGCAACTCCTCATGGAATAAAAATGATTGATTTACTGAGGAGAATACCTGTGGAGTGGATTACATCTGCTGAATTAACAGGAGACATGGAATCCAAGTTAGACGGTGTTCAAAGAGGAACGAACCAGCGAGATTCATACATGTCTGAAATTCGTGATAAGGTCCAAGAATTAGTGGACAAAATAAGAGATCATGACAGGTCAGAATTATATTCTTCACAACAACCAATAGGCCCATGCCCATTGTGTCAATCAAATGTAGGGGAGACTATTCTTTCATACATATGTGATGCCAACGAAGGAAGGGATAAGGGCTGCTCGTTTGTTATGTGGAAGGATGCAAGCGGACGTTGGTTTGATAGAAAAACAGCGTCAAAGTTACTTGAAGAAAAAGCGATTGATGATTTACATGGATTCTTTTCTAGAAGCGGTGATTCATACGAAGTCAGTGTAAATATTGACGAAGGAGGAAAAGTAGTAATCGCTGGCAGTGCATCTGAAACCACAGATTCCAATGATGCAGAATTGTGCCCATGTCCAAAATGTGACCAAGGAACGATTAGAATTGGTGAAAGCACATACGCTTGTGATAATCCGGAGTGTAAATTTAGAGGTCTAGGTAAAAATGTCTGTAAAAGAGATATTTCAGAAGAAGAGGCGAAGAAAATCCTTACTGGGGGTAAATCTGATTTGATTGAAGATTTCATTTCTCGAAGAGGGAAAACATTCCCCGCATTCCTTGTTTTAGAAGCGAACAAAGTTGGATTTGAATTCCCGCCAAGAGCGCCTCCAGCAGATGCCAAAAAATTCCCAGTAGTAGAGGGTGTTTTGGCAATTTGTCCAAAGACAAACGTAGGAATAATCGAAACTGAAACACACTATCAAGCAGAGGATAATTCAGATGGCTGCAAGATTTCATTCCTGAGAGAGATTAGCAAGCGAACTATATCTCGCGATGAGGCAAAAGAATTGGTCGAAAATGGAAAGATCGGACCATTTGATGATTTCACATCAAAAGCAGGAAAACCATTCACAGCAGTATTGTATCTGAAAAAGGATGGAAGGATTGGATATCGCTTTGCAAAGAAGTGAACTGGCACAACCTTGACATTGTTGATTGATACAGACCCACTTAATGTACGATGTTGTCATCATCGGGGCCGGCCCAGTGGGCGGTAGATTGGCAACTGAATTATCCAAAAGAGGGGTTTCAACACTAATGATTGAAGAGCATGCCGAAATTGGTCGCCCATTTCAGTGTGCAGGACTTGTAAATCCTCCCGCCATGCAAATGGTTGGACTTGAGGAGACAATATTGCAAAACGTAGATGGAGCACTAATTCACTCACCATCTGGAATAATGGTCCCTGTGGGTAAAGATGGAAGAGTTAGAACTCATGTAGTTTGTAGAAAAAAATTCGACCAAGGCGTTGTTGCTCAAGCAATGGAAGCTGGTGCACACCTTTGGCTAATATCGAAACCGATTAGTGCAGAGGTTTCAAAGAATGGCGTTACATTGAAAGTTGAGAGAGAAGGTGAAGTCGTTGAACTCAAGTGTAAATTATTGGTAGGTGCAGATGGTGCCCATTCATGGACTCGAAGATATTTCAAACTTGGACGACCAAAAGAAATGATGATTGGATTCCAAGCAGATGTGAGTGGCTTAGAAGGGAAACCTAACTGGTTAGAGATGTACACTGGGAGAGATATTGCACCTGGACTATTCGCTTGGGTTATACCTAGTGGAGATAATACTCATCGCATAGGAATATGGGGTCGAGCACAAGATTTGGAAGGAAAGAGTGTCGAGCAATACTATGATTCCTTGATATCTCACCCTCTGTGGAAAGACAGATTTGCAGGAATGAAGGAAATCGCTAGATATTGTGGCCCAGTTCCATGTGGGACGCTAAGGAAACCATTCAAGGATCGAGTAATGCTAATTGGTGATGCTGCCGGAATGGCGAAACCTACCACTGGTGGAGGAATAGGACCAGGATTTAGGCAGGTCGAAGCGATTATTGACAAACTTGTAATAGCAATAAACAAAGACAAACTTGACTCTTCAAACTTATCTTCAATTTGTAAATCATTCAAATCCTTTAGGAAGGAACAAGATAGAGCAAGGGCATTGCGTGATTTACTGGTAACGATACCAGATGACGAGGAACTAGATTCTCATTTCAGAATGTTTAACCGGCCAGAAATTCTTGATTTGATCAATAAAGAGGGAGACATCGAGCACCCTGTTCCATTGGGCATGACCTTATTGCGTAAAGTCCCTGAATTTAGGAAATTGGCAGTGAAAGCAGGATTCAAGTTGCTATTTGCATAGGTGGATTTTATGGCTGACATTAAACATCGAATAAGGTATCCTCCTTTTGAATCATCCAAACTAAATGCTGATAAAATTCCAATCGTAGAATATTCATTCAAAATTGACGGACCAATTATTCCACCTTTCAGATTAGGAAGTGAGAATTCATGGTTTCTAGAGAGGACTATCGATGGAGATTTTGAAGTTGATACAAAATATCATGGAAGCGTGCCACAAATAATTGAAAAACAAAGGACTGGGTGGTATCTTCTACCCCACCCAATTCATGCTAAGGCTAGAAGATTCATCAATATCGCAGTAATTATCTTGCTTTTTTGTTTGTTTTACTTATTTACTACACCAATTCAATCTTCAATTGGAATCCCTATTTTTGGCACTGGGAAGATAAGATTGGGCCTGCTTGATTATCCGGTTTTAATTGTGTTTGTTGTTCCATTGATGATTGCACCGATCGCACTTAGGGTTACTGCTAATCTAGGAGATTTGAAGAGACAGAAAAATTTCCTAATGAACTCACCTCCAAGGCCCGAAATAAAACTTGAGCAAACAACTAGTGGATCTAGCCTAAAAGGAAAAATTAAGATTGCAGATCCAAAGAATGATTGGAATTCAATCAAATTATTTTGGAGAGTTGGTATTCTACCTCCTGCAAGACACAAGGTCTTCGCAGCTCTAAATTGTGACCCTTCAGGCCAACCTCCGCCTGGACTTACTACTCCATTACCACATCACTGGGAAAAAGGGTTAGATGATGGCACTGGAATGGGTGAAGATGCACCAATGGAAAGGCATGATGTACCCGGTGGTGTTTTCCTCAGGCCTATGCGCATCATGAGTTCAAGCCCATCCTGTGAAATTGATTTAAGCGGGGGAGATTTTGAATTGCAAAAGCCCGATGGAGATTGGCCAGGAACTGTTTACGGCGACCTTGTTAGAGTTCATTGGGAATTGATTGTCAACATAAAGAGAAAGACTGGAGGCCCACTACTATGGGTCGAACCCCTTACTGTTGAACATCAAGAAAGTAAAGTTGTAAATGATGACTTAGCGATTTCAGATGGCAGATCTGAGAGTGACACTCTGTGAAGGAAGCATTCATTTGCTTCGCCTTTACTCAACCAACATGGAGCGCAGAGTAGGTAGTGCCGTGTTCTTGACCTTGATTATGCTTCTATCAGGATGTTTGGGAAATACTGAACCTGCTAAGGAAGATGATGATATAATTGAGTCTGTAGAAATATCAGCCAATATGACGTCCACTCTGTCCACAAATAATCCCTCCGTTGGGGAGATCTTGATAATCGAAGCCGATGTCCAAATCAATCCAAAAAATTCACAATATACAATAGAAAGTAATATTTTGACGCCATCTGGATTGCGTTCAATAGAAACAACATTGAGTGACACAAATAATGGAGTTCGATTGATTTTCATGCCTGATGAGCCAGGTGACTGGTTGGTTAATCTGCGATTGATTAATGCAGAAATTTCTGAACCTATCCAGAGTAGTTTGACGTTTTTTGTAGCAGCACCTGATGAAGGAGAAACAATTCTTTCAGTAGGTGGTTTAATTGAACTGGATGTGTCTTCTACAGTGATTATTTCTGGAACTGTAAGTCATTCATCTCCCGAATCTTGTACTGTTGATGACGGCTTGAATTTTCAAACTGTAGGTGAAAACGGAGAATTTGCTATTGATGTAGGATTTGTCGAGCAGTCTTACAATACAACGATAACTGCTGTATGCGGAAAATGGACTGATTCACAAGATTCGAGATTGGTTAGAATAATTGTAGCCTCGAGCAGTGATACTGATGGAGATGGAATACCAGATAACGCAGATTCCTGTCCAAATGGTATTGGTGAAGATGAGGGTTGGAGCAGTAATGAATTAACAGATCGTGACTCTGACGGATGTCACGATTTAGAAGAAGACCTTGATGACGACAATGATTTGGTTCCTGACGTGGATGACAACTGTGCATCAGAAATCGGATGGGTTAGCAATTCTGAAAGCGATCACGACTCGGACGGATGCTCCGATTCAAGCGAAGACATTGACGATGACAATGATGGAATTGAGGATTCAGAAGATAATTGTCCACGAGGGGAGATTGGTTGGGAATCTAAATCTTACACAGATTGGGATTTGGATGGATGTAAAGACTACTCTGAAGATACTGATGACGACAATGACATGGTTAATGATACGCTAGATTTGTGTTGGAGAGGCTTATTAAATTGGTCGAGCGATATCAATTCAGACTTTGATGGAGATGGGTGCAATGATTTGTCAGAAGATGAAGATGATGATAATGATGGAGTAGATGACGTAAATATCACAGGTGAAACTCTTGACCTCTGTCCAAGAACGCCTCCAAATGCACAAGATGTTGATGAAAACGGTTGTGATTCAACTGAAAGGGATACTGATGCTGATGGTGTAATGGATTCTGACGACAATTGCCCTGGCACGCCTATTGGGAATTCCGTAAATGATGTGGGTTGCGCAGATTTAGATGGTGATGGGATCTTTTCAAATGTTGATGATTGCGCAAATACTCAATCAAAATGGACACCAAATCAAAATGGTTGTGCCGTTTACCAATTACCTGTGGATTGGAAAGAAACTGGACACGGTAATGGAAGGATGGATACAGTTTCTCACTTTTCGCTTCCAACATTAGATGGAACATGGTCATTTAGAAATGAGTGGACCGGAGAAGACGTGTATATTTTCTTGTTCAAATACACAGATACATCAGGAAATGGGAATAATGCAGACTGGTCAAAAAACCCGGGACCAATGATTAGGCAACTACCTGACAACGCCCATCTATTCTATGGTTCATTTGACAACTCATACAAGAATGATGTCCTAGGAAGAAAAACCGCAGTTCAGAATGCACTAAATGCTGATGAAGAACTCAAGTGGGAAGGTAGAATACACTACATTGACCAAGATATGTCAACAGCTAGCGGAGGAATCGGAGACCTAATTAACAATTGGAATACGCTTTACTACGGTATTGACAGATTCCAAAGAGCAAGAGAAATCGGTTCGATATATGCATGGACTTCTCAAACTAATGACATTACTCATTGGGCTTATGAAGCTAGGATGTATAACTACGAATTCCCAACTGAAGTTAGGGAAACTGATCCTAACATACACACTGTAACGATTGTTGACGAGGTATGGCACAGTGGGGGATGGGGAGGTGGTTACACATCTACCTACGAAAATGTGAGTATCACATTACCAAACAACATTAGTTCCTATGATACTTTGGAGGTTTTCCATGAACATGCATGCGAGGATAGAAGAAATAGGTATCAAAAATCGGATGGAAATTACGGAGGATGCCATGAATGGGATTACCTAGCCTACATGAAAATCTGTGATAGGGACAATGCTAGCAAATGTGGGACTGAATTCATGAGGTGGATTACGACATACGGAAGAGAGGGTAGATGGTTGACAGACATTACCCCTTACCTATTCATGTTAGAGGAAAACGACGTTAGGGATTTCAAATACCAAGGAGCAAACAAGGGAACTATGACGGTCAAATTATTGTTCTCTAATTGGAATGTAGGTGAAAGGAGTAGTTCTGGTGAACAAGTTTTCACTGGAGGACAATTTGCCGGAGAATACAATAACGAATCAATATACAAAAGACAGCATAATTTCACCACCTTAGATGATTATCACAGTCTGAAAATTGTTGCAACAATCACAGGACATGGTTTCGATCAAGACCAAGCCAACTGTGCAGAGTTCTGTGACCATGAACATCATTACTACCTCAATGGTAACACTGGATATGAATGGCATCCTATCGTATACGATAACCAAGGGTGTGAAAAGGAAGTTGATAATGGCGTAGTAGCAAATCAGTTTGGCTCTTGGCCATTTGGAAGAGCAGGATGGTGTGCTGGACAAGATGTGAAACAGTGGGTTTATGACATTACAGATTGGGTAGATAATTCTACAACAAACAACCTAAGGTACAAAGGTCTATTCAATGGACAGGAGTATGTTCCTCAAGATACGAATGGTGGCGGAAGAGAAATCAGAGCAAACATTTGGTTAGTATACTACGATCAAAATTGAGTCGGAGGTGGAGCAGGCATATCTGCCAACTCTGTTTTAGACATGGGAGTATCTAGGAGTTCATAACGAGAGTTTCTTCGTCGAGGAGTAAAACCAGCCCTAATGATAGCATCTTGCAATTCGATTTCACTAGCTTGCATTTTATCTGTTCCTGAAGCAGATACTACATTTTCTTCCATCATTGTTGAGCCAGCATCATCTGCGCCACCCAATAGAGCCATTTGAGCAATAGATAATCCCATAGTTGGCCAAGATGCTTGAATGTGTTCTATGTTGTCAAAGAAGAGGCGTGAAACTGCTATATGTCGCAGGTACTCACTTGGACCTGCTCCCAATTCAAACTTATTTCTACCACGGTTTCTTTTACCGTATGAGTTGTTTTCTAATTGTACAGGCCAGGCTATAAATGAAGTGAAACCGTTAGAATAATTTTGCAAACTATAATCCTGTAATTCTCTAATTCTAGTCATATGTTCCACTCTATCTTCAATAGATTCACCAAAACCAAAGACATTGGTTGCACTAGTAATTAGCCCTAGAGATTGTGCTTCCCTCATTACGCTTAGCCAATTCTCTGGCGAGCCTTTTTTTGGCGAGACATCTGTCCTTACCGATTCAACCAACATTTCAGCACCGCCACCGGGCAAACCATGCATACCTGCTTCTTTGAGGTGCGTTAGAACTTCAAGTGTTGAAATCCCTGTAACTTCAGCAATACCTTCAATCTCTATTGGAGAAAAACAGTCGAGGTCAATCGATGGGTGTTTAATCCTTAGTGACTTTAGTAAGTCGGTATAATAATCGATACCAAGGTCAGGGTTAACCCCGCCTTGCATTAGAATTCTTGTCCCTTCGATTTCTTCAAGTTCTTGCACTCGATTACTAATTTCATCAAGAGTCTGAGTGTAAGTTTCTTCATGGCCAGGGGGTCTGTAAAAAGAGCAGAACTGACAATTTATCGTACACACATTGGTATAATTGATGTTGCGGTCAATCAGATAAGTAACTTCGTTGGAGCCATTAATCTTGATTCTTCTTTTGTTTGCAGCGATTCTTAATTCATGTAATGGTGCATCTCTGTAGAGAATGATTGCTTCTGATGCAGTTAATCTAGTGAAATTAGAGACTTGACTCTCTAAGATATCTTGCCAAGACATCTTCATCACTCATGCTGTGCCAACGATTGATTCAATATTAGCAATTGTTTTTGGGCAATCGCCCGAAAGAACATCTGGACCATCTTTGGTAATCAGTACATCATCTTCAATTCTGATACCGAGGTTTGCATATCTTTCAGGACATTCTACATCTGGTCTCCAGGCACCAAAATATAATCCTGGTTCTACTGTAATTACCATTCCTTCTTCGAATAACCGAGGCTCATTATCTGGCATATAGACGCCAACATCATGAACATCCATTCCCAACCAGTGTCCTGTATTGTGCATATACCACTTGTTTAGTTCGCCATCAGAACCCAATGCCTCTTCCAGATTTTGCTCAATCACACCTAATTTGATCAAACCTTCTGCTAGAACTCTGCGAGCAGCTTTGTGTGGTGCATCATAGGAATTTCCAACTCTACATTCATCGATTGCTGCCAACTGTGCCTCTAGAACGATTTGGTAGATTTCGGCTTGGGCATCTGAGAATTTACCACTAACCGGCCAAGACCTAGTAATATCGGAAGCATATCCATTGTATTCACAACCTGCATCGATAAGAATTACTTCACCATCATCGCAGGTATCATCATTCACAGTATAATGGAGGATTGTTGCATTCTCTCCGCTGCCGATAATACAAGGATATGCTGTTCCAGAAGTTTTGCAATACTTGAATAAGCCTTCAATAATGCCTTCAAGTTGCCACTCCCCAACACCTGGCTTTGTATGAGCCATTGCTTGAATGTGCGCCTGTGCTGCTATTTTTGCTGAATGTCGCATCAACCTAATTTCAGCCTCTGATTTTCTTAGTCGAAGTTCGTTAATCATTCTGGAAGGATCAATAATGCTAACAGGCCCTAGTCCAAATTTTTGCCTTTCCCTAGAATTTGATTTGATTTCATTATCAACTAGTCCATCAACGGTGGAATCGACTCCCAATTTCACTAGCACTCTTGAACACTTCACTAGCATATTCGAAAGTGAGTCGTTCAGTTCATCATGAGAAAGAGCATTATCGATTGACCAATTTTTTACTGCACCTTCCACACCAGGGCGCCTGCCTTCCCATATTTCTTGGAGGATATCCTTTGGTTGCACAAACAAAGTTGTGACCCATTTACCATCGTCATTAAATGCTGTGAAAACCGCTTCAGGGTCTTCCCATCCACACAGGTAAAGCATGTCACTGCTAGAGCGATATGGATAATGCACATCATTAGAACGTGTAGATTCACCTGGGGCAGTGATAATCAGTAAGTCATTAGGGCGTAATTGAGAGAATAAACGCTGCTGACGCGATGCAAATTCCTCATTACTTATCTTGGCAGGTTCTGGACCAACTGCCTCAAGTGATACGTCCCACATACCCCTCTGTAGGCCCAACGAATATTCAGTTATTGTCATTGTAAGTTTAGAGAAATTAGTCCCACAACTGATTTTCTCCATCCTCGAAATTTTCAGACTCAGCAACCTCTTTGTTGCTATTTTGATTCCATTTAGGTAGTGTTTTGGTATCAGAATCCCCAGTTTTCATCCTTTTTATCATAAAAATAGATAGCAAAACAATTCCAATCAAAACGAAGATTGCGCCATAATTACCAACCTCGTTATCAGAGTTTTCAGATTTAATGATTATTTCAATATTGTATGTATCATTTGCACCATCATCATCAACAACTGTCAATCTTAATTCATGAGTACCGTCATCGAGATCCTGTATTGAAAATTCTTTCGCGTTGGAGACTAATTCATCATTAACAAACCAATTATATGTCAGTTTTTCATCCAAATCACCGGGATCAAAAACAAGTGGTTGCAATGAAATATTTTCACCTTTATTGAATTGCCATGACTTTGGATTTGTTACATCAATACCATCTATTCTGAATTCTATTTCTGGTTGAGTATTGCTGACGATTATGGATTCAGAACTAGTATTCATACGTCCTACCCAATCAATAACATCCAATCGAATTGTATGAGTACCTGAATCATTTAATGATATACTCAAAACATTGTCGGAGTTATTGGTATTTGGAGCATATACAGTGCCATCCGGCTTTGTGATATACCACACGTATTGCAAGTTATTGCTCCAAACTCCGTCATTAGAACCACTACCATCAATGATAATTTGCTCACCTTCAAGTGATTCATTGGGACTGATTAATGATGAAATTGGTGGATTTCTATCTACGTAAACGGTCATTGTAACTTCAGGAGAAACTTTCAGGAGCACATCTTGATATGAGTAATTGAAACTCCAAACACCATCTGTTAATCCTAATTCTGTTGCATTTATTGTAAATGTAGCCACATTGCCTTGCCAAATTACATCTAGATTCGTTGAAGAAACATCGCCGTCACAAGCTCCATTTGGTGAATTACACCAATTTAGAAGTATACTGCCCTCGGAAGCATTAGAATCTGAAAGTATAGCTTTTGCAGAAATTACAATTGGTTCATCGAGCATAAATGAGAGACTATGTAGTGGTGAAATAACAGGGTCGTGTGGCCCTTCTCCGATGAAAATTATTCGATTCAAGAACTCTTTACCCAAACCATTTGGTTGACCAATTTCCAACCAGCATGTGCAATTTAAGTCACTTACATCAACTACCAACGACCAGGCCCAAAGACCCTCATCTATTGGCGTAACAGTGGTAAAAAAGTCACCGGAATCTAGAATTGGCCACTCAATATATGGATCAGTAACATCATAGAGAACCCAATCCATATTTTGTGGATTAAGTGTCGTTGAACCATCTATTGTCAATGTGTCATTAATCCAAAAGCCATCATAAGACTGGCTTGTAAGGAGTTCACTAGAATTGTTATGACTAGTTTCTCCAGATGATAGAGGAACTGCCATTAGCAACAATGAAGCAATGACTAAGCATGACTTCAAATGTCTAGGCATTTACTACTCCTCGAATGGATTACATAATTGTCCTTGACCAGGGAAGCTGTTGATGTCTCGAGGGTTGGTATCCCACTTATACTCACAGTAGTTAACATGTCCATCACCATCGGTGTCTACCATTCTGTCAGCATCATCATCCGGATCGAAATTGAAGTAATACTCCCAACCTGTAGCCATACCATCATCGTCATGGTCCTGATAGTAAACTTCTGGTCCATCGTCCCAATCATCACCATCAGTATCATTTCTAATCGGATTGGTTCCATTGACAAATTCTTCAAAACTTGTGTAATTTTCTAGATTATCATAGAACATCTTTCCGTCGGGAGTGTCTGGGTCTATGTGGCAATTAGAAGATTGAGGGTCTTCATAGGAAGGGCAATATTTTGCGATTAATCCTGTACGATTCAAACCATCTTTATCTAGATCTTCCATTCCATCGTCTATTCCATTACCATCAGAGTCCTTCAGAGCAGGGTCCATAACACCACGAGCTCCATAAGCACTGTAAGTTGAATTATCGACTAAACCAATTATTAGAGCCTCTTCTGAGTATCTAACTTCCCAACCATCTGGAAGCATGTCACCATCCGTGTCATCATCTACAGGATTTGTATTCCATCTATTTGGAGCCTCAGCACCATTCGAGAGTGTGTCGTTATCGATATCATATGTGTCATCCTTCAAGGAGCCCAGTGATGGATCTAGAGCCCAACGGCCATTACATCCATCACAAAGAGGATTAGATGGAATTATGAAATTGGTCAAATTCATTTCATAGACTTCATACTTCTTTTCTAGGATGAATCCACCTAGCCAATTCTTCCACACATAACCACCATCTTCGAGGCCACATTGAGGCATTGAATCACAACCAGGTGGCAACCAAAGGTCGGTTGCTACCCATAATGAGTGAGACTTTGAATTTTCTTCCACAGATTCCACTTGCATTTCCCAGCCATCTAGCATACCATCAGCATCAGTATCATTGATTAGAGGATTTGTTGGATTTTGGAATGGCCGAGGAACGAATAATACTTCATTTCCATCAATCAAGCCATCATCATCTGTATCTGAATTATTAGCATGGGTTAGGAAGTTATCTTGGCCTAAGATGACTTCTTCACCATCTTCTAAACCATCGTTGTCTGTATCGAACATACATGGATTTGTGAAATATTCTTCACCATACCAATTGAATCCATTCAATGCTTCAGCTTGGTCTCCAAGTCCGTCGCCATCGGTATCTGCGTTCGATGCATTTGAGCCAGCACTACAAACTTCACTGAATTCTTTGAAATCAGATAGCCCGTCTTCATCAGTATCCCAAAGTCCAGGGTCTGAGGTTACTCTCACATTCTGAACACCACGATTTACAACCAGTATATTCCAACCAATCACTTCTATTCCATCTTTTAGACCATCGCCGTCTGTATCTGGATTGAGTGGATCTGTTGAACGACCGTCAATAATTCCATCACCATCTGAATCTCTTGCATTGTATTCCATGAGATTTGTAAACATCTCATCAAGTTCAACAATTTCTATCCATACGTCAAGACGGCTTTCAATAGTATCTCCTACTTCTACGTTGATTGAGTAGACATATCCATCAACTGGTGCAACGAGTGGAACTGTTTGTTGATTACCTCCAGACAGTGTGATTCTTGCTCTTGCAACTGTCTCATTAGCGGTTACCCAATCATCTAATTCAACATCAATAGCTACAACGAGTGCAGTGTTTTCTAATGTTGCAAATGTTACAGCACCGTCTCCGTCTGCATCGTATCCATCCCTGTCAGAATCGAGGTCACCATTGGAACCATCTCGAGGGTCAAGGCCATTTGTTGCTTCCCAACCGTCTGGCATTCCATCCTCATCGGTATCTTCATGCCAAGGAGATGTGAATTTATTTTCACCAAATGCTATTGCAACTTGGTACTCCTCAATGTTATTCATACCGTCTTCATCCCAATCTCCATATCCATCAGAATTGTTGGCAGGGTCTAGAATTTGTGATGCAGCATTAGCTCCTGTTAATGGATGTTCTAATGGGTTAGAGAAACAGAATTCAAATCCATCAGGCATTCCATCTCCATCTGTGTCCCAATCAGATGGGCCGTTGAGTTTACCATCTCCATCCATATCTTCTTTGAACCAAGCAAGACCGTTTTCTAGTGCATTTGCTGCAAACGGCGCAGTTCTACTAACGGGGTCAAGCAAATCAACTCCACAATTTTGTCCAGTAGCCATCATAATCATAATTGTTGAATTTGATATTTCATGGATATCATCCAACAAATCACCATCTGAATCAGGCTCTGTTGGATCGGTTCCATATTCTTCTTCTTCAAGGTTGAATAATTTGTCACTGTCAGAATCAAGAACTTGGTCACATGAGTGCTCTCCCGCAGCATTGGCCAAGTCGTCCCAGTCGGGAACACCGTTCTTTCCATCGAAGTGGTCTTTCAAAATCTCGACCACCCCGTCAGTTAACTCAGGACAATCCCAGTTACCGAATAGCGGGTCGAATAGGGTGTAATTTCCAGCAGGATGGAATACTTCTTGCTTATATGTTACCTCCCACTTGTCATTCAGTCCGTCACCATCAGAATCAGCAAGTCTAGGATTTGTCCCTTCAAGGATTTCTATCGAATTGATTAGACCATCTCTATCCGGGTCACCCTTAGGCCCGTCATCTGGGTCAGGCCAAGAGTCATCTTCTTCCTGTTCTTCTGCCCCGTCAGAATTTGCTTCACTAGGGTCATTTTCTGCTTCATCAGATTCTCCATTGTCTAATGGATTAAGACCATATTTAACCTCATCACCATCGGACATAGTGTCTTTGTCAGTATCAGGATCAAACGGGTCGGTTCCATATTGAGCTTCGAGTGCATCGATTAAACCGTCATCGTCGCTATCTTTGGGTTCACCAGTTTCAGAACCATCACCAATCAAATCCTCTTCCGCAGCGGGGTCAAAATCACCTACACCTTCACTGGTTTGGAAAAAACCTGAGGCCCCTACAAATAGAGAACCAAAAATCATTGTAGATACGATTGCAACGTAAGCCATTTGATTGTGTGAAATAGACATTTTGATACTCTCCGCCGACTACGCAACTATCCCCACTACAGTTCTACAAATAAACCTTCACGGTAGATGATTTTACCATCAAATGATACAATGGAGAATTTCTCATGAAATTTCATACTTGGATTTGAGTTGAATAATGTCGAATTTTTCTACCCTATCTACGCTTACATTAACAGGCTTACCCTCACATCTAACCCAAGCACCTGCAAGGTGGCCAACTGTAATTGCTAAACAAGGAATTGTTCTAAATTTCAACTCAATCCCGCCATTTTTATCTAATGATTTTGCAGAGATTGGAGATGAATATCCCCTTGAACCAAAGTATGCATTACAACTATCCAGCCAACCATTTGCATCGGCTGCCAAAAACAATTCTTCACCGGCTATGAATAATTTCATTGAAGCGATTGCTATTGACAAGAAACCATCACCAAATTCTGGCCATGAGTTTCTGTCATCCTCTCCTATGTTAGCAACTAGGCCCGAACAAGATTTTTGTAACCTTTTGAACAAACCAATAGGCAACAAAAAATAACTCAAGCCATCAATTTTCCAACCATGTTCAAGTTCCAATAAAAGACTTTGACCTGGCTCCGAAATGGAGTTTGAAGGCTTTGCAGCAGTGATTGGAATATTACTTTCCTCCAAGGTAAGGATGGCTGTTTGGTTTGTTTTTTCTTCCCACAACATGCGGTAACGTTTGGAGTTTATTCTTTCAATATCCGCTTGCATTATACCTGCAAATAATGGCGTTAAGCCTAGGCTATCAAAACTAGGTGGCGTCAATTGTGGAATTCCCCATCCATGTATTTCCCAACGCTTTATGAGAGCATTTTGAGATTTTTTCTTTTTGAAAAATCCTGTAAAATCAAGTTCTAAGGAATTCAAGAGATATTCTTCTTCATCGCAAGAGGAATTAGCTAACCGACGACCCATAGGCGCATCAATTGTTTCCTCAAAAAATCTCCACCAAGATTCCAATCCATCAGATCGCCACATATACCATTGATTACCAAAATTGTCGATAATTAATCCATCCTTTGTGGAAAATTTCTCTGCCACTCGACTCATCAAATCGGTATCGAGTAGGTTGTTTGATTCATCAATTAATGGCATAGTATCACAATGGGTAACCACTCAAATTATGTTCATTAAAACAATATTTGATTACGTGATAATCTGATTTGAATTCTCTTACGTCTGCCTTTACCTTGGAGGGATCTTCATTTTCTAGTAAAACGCGAGCATAAAACCTTGCCACGTCAGTCATTTCATCTTTGCCCATTCCAACACGCGTCAATTCTTGCACACCAAGTCTCAAACCGGAAGGTGACATCGCTTTGGTATCACCTGGAAGCATGTTCATATTGGTGATTATTCCTGCTTGTTCTAGTAAATCTGCGGCTTTTGCACCTGCTCCAGAATCTAAATCGCCATGTCGTGTTAAGACTTGATGAGATGCTGTATATCCTCTTGATTCTGCTAATACATCAAATCCTTCAGAAGCCAAAGCTGCTGCGAATGCCTGTGCATTATCTACTGTGTTTTTGGAGAGCTCTTCACCGTATTCAATAAATTCTGATAATGCTACTACTTTACCTGCAACATGGTGAAGGTGGTATGAAGAACAAGTTCCAGGAAATACTGCATTGTTCAATTTCCGTTGGAATTTTTCATCTTCTGATGATGACAAAATGAAACCACCTTGTGGTCCTGGAAATGTTTTGTGAGATGAACCTGTCATTATGTCTGCACCCTCATGTAGAGGGTCCTGGAAGCAACCTCCCGCAATCAAACCTAACACATGGGCACCGTCATACATTACAACTGAACCTACTTCATGAGCGGCATCTGCCAATTCTTGCAGAGGTGTTGGAAACAAGAACACAGATTGACCAAATAATGCAATTGATGGTTTTACTTCTCTGATTAAATCAGCAGACGCATCAATGTCTGGCTCCATTCTTTCTTCGTCCCAGGGATATGTTGACAAGTTTAAATCACGCAGGCCAACTGCACCCATTCTAGCGTGTGAAATATGTCCACCATCTGCCGTTGAAACTGCAGTGATTGAATCTCCTGGCTTTGCAAGAGCCTTTAGTGCAGCAATGTTTGAGACAGTCCCGCTAGTTGATTGAATATTTGCAAATGGAACATCAAACAATTTTTTTGCCAACTCTATACCAAGTGATTCTATCGTGTCGAAACCTCCACAACCTTGGTAGTATCGTTTGTTAGGCAAACCCTCTGCATACCTTCCATGTAAGTCACTTGTGACTATCTTCTGAACCATCGGTGATACAATATTTTCACTAGCAATCATTCCCAGTCCATCACGGTAGAGGTTTCCACTATCCTTTACCGCATCCATTACAGTTTGGACATTTGATAAGTTTTCAGCGCTCGGGGCCCAATCGCCTTTACTTCCAGCCATGACATTGGCTTGACAATACGGCCTTTGACCCTTTGGAGTATGGAAGTTATGAAAAAGAATCAACTTGGACGCCTTGGACCAGAATTTCTAGTTGCTCTAGACTGGCGTTCTGAACGGATTGTATTGTGTGGAATACCTTTCCGGGCTAAATTCGTTGACATTATATCCCGTGGACGATTTGTGCGCCCCATAGGTCTACCTGCCTTTCCAGATTTTCTTTGGACCTTTTGATTTCGCCCCCTGTAAGCAACTGGCCCAACTAAACGTTCCATTGCTGGCACATCGCCCCCTTCTTCCTTTGGTCGCTTCAACCACCAACCGGGAGACAAGTTACTCATTCTCGCATCTTTTTCCCTCTTCATTGCATTAGCCCTTCGCGCCAATTTAGGCTTAACCGACCTTTCACTTTCTCTAGGAATTAAGTCGGTCATCCAAGCAGGGAATCCTACATCGTAAACAACTCCATTGACAGTTAGCAACATTCCAGATAACAAGAGATGTGTTCCTATTGGCAACTCAGGTCTTTGAAGATTTATTTTGTGACGCTTTATTCTCTTAGCATAAGCAATCATAGCTTTTTGGTCACGGTGCCTTATCACCTTCATTTGTTGACGGCTAAATCTTCTTGCACTTTGATGAGTAAACACTAATCCAACCGCAATGGTAGCCCCCTCTAACATCCCAATTTCTCCCGAGGCATAGATACCAAGTAACAACCAGATAGGAGTTAAAACTCCCCAGTGGAAAATCTTTGAAATCGCACCAGAAGTAAACCTTGGTGTCATTTTCTTACTAACTGCACCTGACGCAGCGATGAACACATTTGCATTTACGGCCTCGTCAACCCCACCCTTTACCATGAGTGCGGCAATTGGATTAACCGGTGCATCGTCAATCCATCTACGCGAGCGTTTGGTAACTTTTTTGGTCAGTGCTACTTCAAGAATGTCATCTTCATCTTCAGATTTGGGCCTTCCTAGAATATTTGCTAATGCTTTTACCCTAGGGTCAAATGGATCTGATTCTTCAAGTTCTGTTAATACACTTAGGGCGCTATGCCATTCACCTGTGTCAACAAGGCAAAGTGCAGCAGCTACTCGAGGTAAAACCATCAATGGATTTTCTCTAACTAATCGAAGGGATATGTCAAGTGCTTCCTTATGCAAATTTTGGGCTCGTAGAAGTGCTACGTGAGATAATCTAGCAGTGATTGAAATCTTATCTTTGTGCATAATTCCATCTACAGGTTGAGGATTCCAAGAACGTAGCATTTTCATTAGATCATTTAGGTGGTCAATACATGGATTGTTTTCCCAATCCCATAAATCATCCTCATCGACTGAACCATTGTATGGATCAAACCATTCACAAATGAAAGCAAGTAATTCTGGTTCATCATAACCTTCAGGTTGCTGCAAATTGTGTAATGATTCTCTTGCAGCATCCAATCTTCGACATGCTATGTGGCCAGAGGCTATAATCATCCTAGCCTCATCATCGTTACCTCCAGACTGAGCAAGTACTTTCTTTGCTTCTTCTATTGCACTAGGCCACAATCCCCTCAATGCCATTTCGACCATTCGAGCACGACTCTTCGCTAATCTGACGATTGCTTCATCTTCGCCAATTGATCGGTTTTGGAATCTAATTAGCCCATCAATGTCATTGTTTTGAGCCGATTCTTCTACTAAATCAAACATCCAGTTGCCACCTCCGCTCATTATCGCACCTTCACGCCTTTGGTCTGGGTTCAAATCAAATTTCAAATTTCTAAGTGAATTGAATTTAGATATAGAAAGCACCCAAGTCAAAAGGAAAATTGCTTGGCCTACTGCAATAAATATCCAAGTTACAAGAAGACGATATTCTTCATCGAAACCTCTTCCCTCAAACCAATCAATGAATGGCATCAAATCTCCAAATTCTTTGTAACAAACTAAAATCAGCAACAATGCAGTGTATCCACTAAAACCTGCGAAAGCAAAATACAAAACACGTGCTTGTGCCTTATCTTCGGAGCGAATTTCTCTTGGAGTTGCCAATAATACACCACCTAGTCCACCAAAAGACTGTCCTCCAAGGAATAAGTTTCGAATTAGTTCAAATATGAACGCTAAACCAACAATCGCGATATTTAGTGATAGATAAGCTGCCAATATTTCTGGTAAACTTTTCAGGGCTTCCCATTCCGCCAGCAACGGATTTTCTTGAATTTGCAAGTACACTTGATGGCCCAAAATCCCACCATAATTCAAAATCTCCTCTGAATTTGATGGCTCGTTAATCATGACTAAAGCCACTGTAACAATACCATTGATTGCTGTAATTGGCATGGTAATAAGAAACAAAATTAGAATGAAGGAAAACGTTCTACCAACAAATCCTAGTTTTTTTGCGTCAATTGGATTTGGTCTACCAAGCCAAGTACGGAATTTCCCGACCATTAGCATATTCCAGGAAGCACCCATAATTCTGCCGTAAGCAAGAATTGTTGGGCCCATGAATACCAAACCCGCTATTGCCAATGCCAGGGGTTGCTGTGAAGCATCGAGTCTAGGAACCAAAAGAAGGTATGTGCCTACAGAAACCGCTAGTAAACCAACAAAAGTACCTGCCCTTCTAAAAATTAATTTCACAAATTTATTCTTCGTAACACCAATTCTCTTTCCGACTAACTGGCCATTCAATGACTCCCAAGGAGATATTAAAATTGGTATTAACACAAGAATACCCATCAACAAAAGATTAGGAAGATAGTAAACTTCTGGGTCAAATATCAGTTCTGAAATTAACAGAAGTACTCCTGTCATTGCCATCATGTATAGCGTAATTCCAAATCCCACATTGGGGAGAACTAGCAACTTTCTGACTCCACCCCTCCCCTTGGTAAGACTGTGAACTTCGTAAAGACCTTCATCTATCTCAAACCCTACTTGCAATCCTGAAAGTTGTGTGGGTATCATCCATTTCCACAAAACAAGAGCGGTAGCAAACGCTACTAAAAACGGAATTGCGTGTTCAATTGATAAATTTGCAGGATTTTCTACGCTAGCCGCACTTGCTAGTGGCAATAAAACCACAGACAAAACAAGTGCGATTAGAAGACTCCTCATCATCAATCCCTGAACCGTTGACTTCATGACTTCTTCGCCGACCTGTGACGAATTAAAAATGATTCAATTCTATCAAATGCGAGATTAAGTGTATCCTCATCTGCTAGATATACTAGTCGTATATGACCTGCTCCTTTTTCAGGTGAGAAACCACTACCGTGAACAACTAAAACATGCTCTTCATGCAATAAATCTAGAACAAATTTCTTGTCGTCATTGGCCCACAGATCATCTGTCAAGCGTATGAACATGTAGAATGCGCCTCCTGGTTCTTCCACCTCTAATCCATCGATTTTCGCTATCCTGTCTAGACACAATTGCCTTCGATTTTTCACCTTAGAGCAATGATTTTCCATCCAAGTACGGTCTCCTTCGAGCCCGGCTATGTATCCCAATTGAGCAGGAGTGCTTGCGCAAAGTCTTGAACGAAGTAAACGCTCAATCCCATCCCTCACATCAGCCATTGAACCGGAGGGGTCATGAATAGCCATGTATCCAATCCTCCACCCTGGTGCATAGTATACTTTAGAAACACCATTCAAAGAGAATACAGGAACGTCTGTAGAACGTGATGCAACTGATACGTGATTACCACTAAAGTCCAATCCATCGTATATCTCATCAGCAACAATCATACAATTTGGCCACTTTTTTGCGATAGCCAATAGTTTGTCAATCTCATATGCTCCGGCAACGTTTCCGGTGGGATTATTTGGATTTATCAATACAAGCAATCGAACATCTGAATCCATTTTTTGTTCGATATCATCTAGGTCAATTGACCATCCATCATCAGATTTCAATGAGTATTCGATTGTTTGGGCGCCATACATTTGAGGATATGCCATGTAAGGAGGATAATGTGGACCAGGTGCCAAAACCTTAGAACCCTTCTCCAAGGTTGCAGCAAAAATAATTTGCAAAGCTTCTGTTACTCCATGACATACGTAGACGTCTTCAGGAGAGCATGTCCATCCCTTTTTGGTTTCATCTTTTGCAATTGCTTCACGCAATTTTGGAAGTCCGTATGATGGAGAGTATCCATTACTTCCAGACACTAAACCTGCTACATATGCATCGACCATATGCTGGGGTGTAGGCAGCCCGGGGTAAGCAATTGGATCACCAATATTCAACTTGATTATGTCATGTCCTTCTGATTCTAACTTCGTAGCAGGGACTACAACATCTCTAATCGCATACTCAATAGTAGCGGCGCGATTAGATACTGGTATCAAACGATTCCACCCATCCTACAAATTTCTTCATACTGTTCTTTGGATACTGGTTGAACAGAGAGGCGTTGCCCCCTTTGAACCAATGGCATATCATCAAGCGCTGGGTTGGCTTTGATGTCTACCAAACTTACTTTCTCCATTTCTTGAATGGCCTCTATGTCAACCATAATCCATCTTGGATTTTCAGGCGATGATTTCTCATCAAAATATTTGCTTTCAGGATCCCAAGATGTGTGGTCAGGATATCCTTCACGGCATACACGTGCTATACCAGCCACATGAGGAGGCTTTGTATTTGAGTGGTAAAATAGAACCATATCACCTAGTTTCAAATCATCACGCATCATATTTCTAGCTTGATAATTTCTTACACCATCCCAATGTGTTGAACCATCTTCAACCAATTGAGAAAAAGGGTATACGTGGGGCTCGGATTTCATCAACCAGTACCTGACCATGATTGTCCGTAAAGGAGGCATGCCTTAGAATTTCACCATGCATCCCCATGGTCTGGGATTAAGGTTGCATCCATTACATCAATGTCACCTCTTGCTGCAACCTTACCTAATCCTAGTTTTCTCGCCATCGAATTCGCACCTCCGGTGGACCCTATGCCAAGTTCTTCAAGTAGAACGAAAATTGCTGGAAGCAAAATCAAAGCACTCGCTGCAGCAATCCACAGAAGAATTATGATTACTGTGATGAATGGTTTAATCTCAGGAATTGGAATCTGATATGCTGTAATCATTCCGAGAGTTGTTACAGTAGCGGCTTCAAACAATGACATACCTGTACTAACTGTTGAAGTTCGTATTGCTTCGATACCCCCACCCAATTCGCGTATACGGTTGGCTATGTGTATTGAGAAATCAACACCTACACCGACTAGAATTGAACCTATCATAACTGTAACTAAGGAGAGTGAAACATCCATTTGCCACATAACCAACCATTGTAAGGCGACGGTTGCAATTACTGGAGCAGTAGTCCATAATGAGAATCTAATATCCTTGAAAACTATTGCAAGAGTCATGAGAGTTAAAGCAACTGCGAAACCAAGCGAAGACCATTGGCTGCCAACAATCAATTCGTTAACCGCGATTGCAGTTGCTGCAACCCCAGTAAGGTCACCTGCGTAAATGTCGCCCTCATAATCCCTTGAAGTGTATTCGTTGACTTGTGCTACTGCTTCAGAAGTTTCTGCGACAGGTACGAACGGCATATCAACATAGATTAGGTTACGACTGTAATCATCTGAAATGAATAATCCCCTTGTTTCATCAGTAAGGCTGGAATAGAAAACATCTAACAAGAAACCTTCAGCTCTTACATTTTCAGTGCCATTAGCTCTAGGAGAAGTCAGAATTTCCCAGAATGTTACATCTTCGTTATATTGACGATTTAGATATGGTTCTAAAGCATCCTTTAGGTCGTCAGGAACGGCAGGGTTATCAGTTATATTCCAAAGTGGAGTACCGCTGACGTTAGCCCCTAAACCTACAGATTTCATCAAGAATACAATACTGACTGCGTTTGTTTGCTCAATCGTATTCAATTTATCTTCAAGGGCAGAAATACCGAGCAGTTTCTCAACTGGTTCACCTTCTGTAGGGTCTGCATCACCGGATATGTCACCTTCAATGAGGATCATTCCAACCTGTCCAGCATTGAAATCCTTAGAGTATTCCTTCATCGTAATTACAGATGCTTCATCTTCAGGGGCCATGCCAAGCAAATCGATGTTTTCCTCGACATTACCTTGACCCCAAAATCCAGATATGAATATCATGACCATGAATAATGCGATAACACCTTTCGACCATTTGATTGGAATCTGAACTACCTTTTCGAAAACTGGTAATGGGGGGTGTTTTGGCTTACGTAAGTCAAGTAATAGAGTTAGATTCGGGACCATAGCCATAGTTAGGAAGTATACTATGATAATACCACCAGATAAGGCGATTCCAACCGTTTCAATTGGTTTCATAGGGGTGAAAGTAAGGGAAATAAAACCAATTACTGTTGTTACAGCAGAAAGGAACACTGCTCTCCCAGTAGATGCTAGAGATTGACGAATTTTTTCGTCTTTTGTACCGGTTTCTTCAGCGTATCGATTGGTAATGTGTAAACCGTATGACACACCCAAAGCAAGTAGAATTGGACCCACGATAATCACGGTCATCGTAACCTCATAACCAGTATAACCCATTATGCCTAATGTCCAAAATACAGAACAAAGAGTTGGAAGACCTGCTATGACTACAACCTTGAACCCTTGAACTGGCCTCCAAGATCCAGTTTGTAGGACATCTGAATGGAATACAAACAATCCAAGAGCAACTAGAACAATTGCAAGCGGGAAAATCTGCCAAAATAACTTGAATGAGAACTCTGTAACCGCATTAGTAATCGGAACTGGTCCTGTAAGGGTCATTGATATACCCAAATCTTCCCAATCACATAAATCTGCACCAATCGGTTCTCCATTTTGGTCATACTCACATGGTCTTTTTTCCTTTGAAATGTTATTCATGATTTCCTGAGTTTTGTCTATGACTTCCTTAGCAGTCTTTGTTTCATCGACTGCAATAATGATAACCGCTTTGTCTAAGAAACCGTCCCCATCTGTGTCTCTAGCCATTTTGTCAAGACCTGGAGAAGGGCTTCCATCATCTTCATACATTTCATTTACAATCGTGTCAATTGTAGTCTGAGAAGGAATGCTGTAATTACCCAAGATTGGATCTGCAATACTGAGTATGTCTTTGAGTAAATCCCCTGCATCATTACCAATACAGTTTTCATCATTGGGAGGACAAATTTCTGCAACTAATTCATCAATGAAAGCTTCTTGAATTCTTGGGAGGCTAGAATTTACTTCCTTCACAACGGTTGAGAGTGATAATGCGTAAATTACATCATCACTGGGGTCAGAAATCAATGGATTCAGTTTATTTTCCACATATGACATTTCTTGTAAGATTCTCCTATCATCTATTGGCTTTTCTGGAGAATCAATGTAAATGATCATTACATTTGTAGACCAATTTTTCTCTACCTCTTTGATACTTTCAAGAACTGGTGAACCCTCTGGAAGGTATACATCCAAGTCACCATTTACATTCAACGATGGTTCATCTCCAGGCTTGAGTGATGTGCCGTCTACGAAACCAGAGTGATATGCAAAGAATACTGAAGCCATCAAACATGCTATGACCATAAATATCGGGAATTTAGTTAATATCCCTGTTGCCCCATGTTTTTGCCACTCCCTTTGAATGGATTTTGGAGCATCCAAAACAGCATCTAATGCCTTCCTAGCGTTCCAGTCTTTCACGCTCGAGCGCAGTTTTTCCTGACCGTGCCCAACAATACGTGAGAGTTTGCTTTGAAGGGAAGAAGGGTCATCCCCCGGCTTAGAACTATCTTGCGACATACTCCCCCTCCAATTGGCCGTCGTGCTTAGAACATTTGAAGTCATACCCATATTTGTCATCCAATTACTTCAAATGTAAGTCCTAACAGCGGCAACCGGACCTGTGAGGATGACGCACGCAGGGCCGGTGAGCAAAATGCCCGCTCCTAGACTAAACGACAAAAGATGGTCAATTGACCTAGAGAAACGAATTCAAGAGGAACACTATGCAGATGAGACTGCATATTCAAAGAGATACGGATTCAATCCTAATTCTGGAAAAGAGGTTTTCGTAATAGACACACCTCCCCCATATCCAAGCGGTACTTGGCACATTGGGGCCGTTGCCCAATACAGCATGATTGATGTTATTGCAAGATCTCAAAGACTGTTAGGCAAGGAAGTAAAATTTCCATGGGGAGTTGATAGAAATGGTATCAATGTCGAATTTACTGTGGAAAAAAATACAGGTAGAAAAATGAAAACCTATGACCGGGCTGAATTCTTAAAATTATGTGAAGAAACAATCGAGGAGTTTACCGAATCGATGCGGAATACCGCCAAAAGAGTAGGACTATCAATGGATTACGAAAATGAGTATCTAACCGATGCCCCAGAATACAGAAGAGTAACCCAGACTATTTTCACTGAATTATTCAAAAGAGGCGCAATTGTCGAGGACTTGCGCCCTAACATATACGATCCCGTAGAAGGCACAACCATTGCAGATGCTGAGGTAGAAAGGTTACAAAGAAAAACCAAACTAGTGGATGTCAAATGGTTGACTGAAGACGGTGAGGAACTGATCATTTCAACAACAAGACCTGAATTGATATGCGCTTGTGGAATTGTCGTGGTTCATCCTGAAGATAAGCGATATTCTCACCTTGTTGGAAAGAAGGCAATGCTTCCATTACCCGTCGATGGTAGAGAGGTAAGTGTTGAAATTTCAACTCACCCATCGGTGAAAAGTGAATTTGGTTCTGGAATACTGATGGTTTGTTCTTTTGGTGACCAAAACGACGTATCAATATTCAGAGAACTCGGACTAAATCCATTCCAAGCCATTGACCTAGAGGGATGCATGACAGATATTGCTGGCCCATTTTCAGGGATGAATGTTGCAGAAGCACGTAAATCTGTAATTGAATACTTGGAGGAAAATGGCAAAATCTACCAAATCGTAGAGAAGGAACAGGAGGTTCCAGTTTCAGAGAGAGGTAAAAATCCAGTAGAAATAATTCTATTGAAAGAATGGTATGTCAGACAGACACATATTCAGGACAGAATCAGAGAACTAACTGATGATATAGAATTCCACCCACCTCGAAACAAGCAGTTCCTATTGGATTGGATGGAAAATATTTCTATCGATTGGCCAATTAGTAGGCGAAGATGGTACCACACAGAAATTCCAATTTGGTATGCTGATAACGGAACCAAAGTGATTTGCGCCCCACCTGGAATTTATGTTCAGCCATGGCGTGAATCTCCACCAGAAGGTAGTGAAGTTCTTGATAGGGAGACAAGAGAAGTCTTAGGAACATTTGAAGAAATGAAAGGGGTACTTGGGGAAATTATTGGTGAGGAAAAAGTATTCGACACATGGATGGATTCAAGTAATTCAAATCTATTCGTTTCGGGATATCTAAATGAAATGGAAATTTTTGAGAAAGCATTTCCAACCGCAATTAGACCTCAAGGAAAAGAGATTGTCAGAACATGGTTATACTACACTCTACTGAAAAGTGCATTATTACTAGACAAACCTGGATTCAAGCATGTTTGGATCGATGGTTTGGGAATGGACCCTTGGGGAAGAAAGATGTCCAAATCATTAGGCAATGGTATAGATGCTGACAGCGTTCTTGAATGTGGAGCAGGTGGAAGAACCGGTTCTTGGAGAGTAAAAGGTCCTGAAAAGAGTGTTCAATTAAAGGCCAACAAAATTGGCTCAGAGTGTTTCCGTTTATGGAAAGCTTGTGATGCACAAGTAGGAGATGATTTCCACATAAATCCAGAAGAAATTGAGGCCAAGTACTTTGGAGTTTTAACCAAGTTATTCAATGTAGCTAGGTTTGCAAGCCAATTCGATGTTCCTGATGATTTAGATGCCACTCCTGAGAATCTTTCAGTAGAAGATAGATGGATCTTATCAGAATTTGCTGAAACGATGGAAAGGGTTCAAAATGCATGGTCAAACCTTGACATATACACTGCGACACAATCCCTGAAAACATTTGGAACTGGAATTCTCCCTAGCCATTGGCTAGAAATGTCAAAATCTAGGTTATACGATGGCGACACCAATGCAGCATGGACAATACACCGTATTGTAAGAGATTTGATGTCGGCATTATCGCCTGTTTGCCCATTCTTTACACACCACATTTCTAACACGCTTTACTCTACAAGTGCAGTTGATGTTAGAGAATTCCCACAGAGGACTCCTGGTGATTCTCAACTTAGAAATTTGACAAACTCTATTGAAGAATTTAATGGGGCAACATGGAGAACCAAAAAAGAATCTGGACTTTCGCTCAATGCACCAATTTCAGGAATTTCAATTCCTGAAGAATTGAATGAATTTACAGCAATTCTAACTCAAATGCACAAATTAGAATGATCATTCGTCAAAATCGAATGTTGATTGCCTAGTTGATTCCATCTCTAAGTTTCCTAATCTAAATCCAATCAATCTAATCGGTCGCTCAAATTCGACATTCTCAGCAAACAAACTGTGAGACAGTCGCAAAAAGACCGATACATCATCCATTGCAACAGGTATAGATTTACCATAGGTGTGAGTTTCAAAACCATGATAGCGTATTTTGACCTCACCCAATCGGCCAGAAACCCCAATTTCCCTTGCTCTTTTCATCACCTTGCTGACTAAATTAGAAAGGTGAGACAAGACCAGCTCACTATCTTTTTGGTCATATTCAAATGTATTTTCTTTACCTATTGATTTTCTACTTCTTAGTGGACTTACTTCATCGCTAGTATCCCCATCTAGAACTCTTTGCAGCCAAGATGCAAACCTCTCTGAGGTAAATCTTGCAATAGCAATTTCACCAAATTCTGAAACCTCAGACATATTTGTTATACCCCATTCGGCCAACCTCGTTGCTGTTTTGGGTCCTATTCCTGGAATTTCTCGAACCGACCGGTTATGGAAAAATGAATCTAATTCATCTGGAAGTGTCCGATGTATACCACCTGGTTTGTTTTCTTCACTACCCATTTTTGCTAGAATTCGAGTTGAACCAATACCAAAAGATGCTGATAGTCCCACCTCTTCAAAAATCCTATTTTGTAAATGACCTGCAAATGCCAAAGCTAAATCCCAATCTCCATCACAATATTCTGTGACATCTAGGTATGCCTCATCTATGCTGGCTTGTTCAAACTTGTCAGCATTCTCAGATAATATTGACATGACCTTTCTGCTCGCTCTTGAGTAAAGGCCTCTTGTTGATTTCAAATAATTACCAGGGCCATGTGGAGGGCCGGGGCATCTTCGCCATGCCTCTCCTATAGGCATTGCAGAACGTATGCCAAATTTTCTTGCAGCATAATTACAGGTAGAAACTATCCCTCTACCTTTCCCTTCTTTGGGGTCAGAACCAAGTATCAAGGGAACTTCTGGATCTAAGTTGTGATGAAGTGTTTCTACTGATGCATAAAACGCATCGAGGTCACAATGGATTATGATCCTCTGTGCCATACATAGACTACGTAGGCGACGGTTTTTGAATAGCGCGAAACCCATGCTTTGATGAAGAAGTCCTGTTTAAGAACCAATATGTCCGCAATCAAGACAGTCGCTGCAGGAATCTTTGGACTCCTGTTTGTAATCGCTTTCATCGGTTATTCTGGAGGGGAGGAGATACCACAAGTTCCCAAGCCCGATGCGGGTCTATGCGGCGTGACCAAAGAATCGTTTGACATGGTTCCAGCCTCAGGTGCGATACTAGACATTGATGTTGATGTTACTTGGGATGACAATACTGTTTGGATTGGTATAATTTCTGTCGAGGATTATGAATCATTAGAGAAATTAGGAAGCAACAGTGAAGGTGAAATTGTTTCTTGTGACGCAAGAATTGATTACATTGCAGGCGGTCCATCAATTGGAAATTCATCTTCATTCAATTGGGTTCCTGATGGAGAAGATTTCCACATTATGATAGGTTCACTGGAGGATGCTGAGGATGATGACGATAATGGAGGAGATGACCCATGGCCATTTGCTGATGGTGTTAATTCACATTCCTTCGTTGATGAATTTGATGTCAATGTTGATTTTGACATCTCAGGAGGTTGGGGGACTCTAGTTATCCTGATTTCTATTGAACTAGTTCTAATTTACTTACTTTTGACAAGTAAATCTAATTGAGATACTGAGAGTTCACTATTGTGCTTGGAGTATTCCCATTTAATGCAGAAATAACTGCTTTGGCGATATCAATTCCAACCCTGTGTTGCGCTTCTAGTGTTGCAGCCCCTATATGCGGAGTCCCGTGGAAGTTCTCATGTTGAACGAGTTTGTAATCTTCAGGAAGTGGTTCGATTTCAAAGACATCTAAGGCAGCGCTTGTTATTGTTCCATCTTCTAGAGCATTTAGCAATGCATTCTCATCTACAATCCCACCACGTGCACAATTGATTATGTGATTGCCACAAGCAATACCACCCTTTTTCCCTGGCATCATAGAAAGGCGCTTTGCATTAACTAGATGATGAGTTTCTTCGGTTAGATTGCAGTGAATGGAGATGTGAGTACAGGTTCCGAATAGGGAGTCTACCTTTTTGTGTAAATAAGCACCTTGTGATTTTGCCAATTTTGAAGGTAAATATGGGTCGTAGGTATGAATTTCCATTCCCAATGATTTGGCTACACCAGCGACGCCTTGTGCAATTCTTCCAAATCCAATTAGACCCAAGCACTTACCTGATAATTCTGTGCCTTTCATCAATTTCTTTTCCCACTTATCTTCCCTCATTCCCCTATCTGATTTGGGAATATGACGTACTGATGCGAGAAGATGTCCGATTGTTAATTCAACCACAGATTGGGTTGAAGCATGGGGAGCATTGACAACCATAATCCCTGATTTCCCTGCTGCTTCTAAGTCAATATTATCGACACCTACTCCTGCCCTTCCAATCACCTTTAGGTTGTTACTTACCTCGATGACCTTTTGCGATAGCTTCGTCGCACTACGCACGATAATCGCATCATAATCATTCAATGCCCCATTCAATAGTTCTTCTTTTTTAATATGGTCAATTATGACATCATGACCTGCTTTTTCTAGAATAGTTACTGCTGCTTGTGCCATGCCGTCGGTAACAGCAATTCGTGCCATTATCTACCAATCAAGCATAGGACCTCCATGAACATTCTTGAAGTGGAACCCTCTCATCGTGATATGGCATCCACTCTTGACATCGGGAATTTGATGTGGGCCATCGGTATTTTGGCACTGCCTGTTTTACTCGCTGTTCCTGGAAAAATCCTATACCAAACAGTTATTCTTGGAGTTGGACCTGCAGAAAGAAATTATCGTTCAACGGTTCAAAAAATTCTAGATTCAGGGATGCAAGTGGAGCAGTTCAGAGAAGTACTAGACGAAGAGGCAAGGAGGCTTGGATTGAAAGCAAGTCGTGCTAAATTGAATGAGACAGATATGTTATACCCGCTAAGTTTGACTCACTTTTTGCTTGTACCGATGATTTTGATTCTTCCAATAATTGCTATAATTTCACTTCCGATAATTATTATGGGAATACCAGTATTGTATATTCTGGAAGTCATACTTATCAGACGAAGGATTTTGATCAATGCAATTAAATTGCTAGAAACATGGTTTGGAAAGCAAATTATCCATATCCCTGATGCAGGTAATGATCATTGCAGTAATGATGCGAAAGTACTCGATGCATCCAATATAGCAGTTCACTTTCACAAAGTTCCAAGAGTTGTTTTTCTCGGATTGTTTTCTTGGTTAATCATTCACTGGACCTTGCGACTTGATTCGCAAATTACCGAATTCGTTTTTGCGGGATTATTTTACATTCTTTTACTAGGAATTGTTGGTATTGTTGCTACAGCACTTGAATCTAACTTGGTCCTTGTTGACCCCGCTCGAGGAAGAATAATTCCTATCGCTGATTGGCTAGATTCTATGCTCACACCAATTGTTGGTGTCGGTTTAATTTTCTTGCTTGGAAGAGATCTGATGACTGAGGCAAGGGATGATGGAAATACAATTTTGTTCTCAGCCACAGTATTGATGGTCCTGTATTGTGCAACTGCAGTTGGTGTAACCTTCCAATGGGGTTATGCATGGTGGCATGGCAAAACAATCCGGAAGCAGTTCGAGAAACAGGCAATTGACAAGTTAAACCCACAATCATACGACCTCACAAGACACCGAGGACGCATACAATTGAACGTCAGATGTTCCATGGCTGAAAGAATAGAAGGCAGCATTGGACACACAAGCAATCTAACATTCACCGATTTGGATAATCTTCCAACCGCTCATGATGAATCTCTAAAGAGTCCAGATAATCCGTTATGACTAGTTCATCCAAGGGATTTCATCAGGAATTTCTGCAAAGATGTTTGCAGGAAGCGCAGTCTTGATTTTCGAGACATATCCAAGTCCTGCCGATGTTTCTTCCTGCCATTTTGCATACTCATCGTATGTTTCCATCTTTAGGACAAGATTATTCTCACGGTTCCAATCCATCGTTTGCATTTCAGTCCCTGGTGGGTCATGTCCTGTACAAACTAGAACCTCGCCTGAAAATCTTTCCAGAACATCCAAGGCTTGCCAGTGCAAATGTGGACGGCCACTTGGTAAATCATCTCTTCCAACCCCGCCATCTCCAGTAAAGAGGAAATCACCGGTGAAAATGTAATCTCCACATTCAATAATCATCGAATCACCTGTATGGCCTGGAGAGTAGTGGAAATGGAATTCAATTTCTCCCATAGTAACAGAGGTTTCTTCATCGACATAAATCGTGACACCAAGGGAAGGTGTATCATTCCACATGAGATATTCACAACCGGTCATTTCAGCTAGTTTGAAACAGCCTGTGATGTGATCTGCGTGAGTGTGTGTCGCCATAGCATATTCCAAAGTCAGTCCTCTCTCTTCGATGATTGAGAGGTAGTCGCTCAAATTATCCCAAACAGGGTCGATCAATGCCACTTTCTTTGTTGAATCGCATTCAACAAGATAGGTCATTGCCCACATGTCAGCATTCAACTGCTCCACTCGCATATGATGCGCTAATGGCTGTATTACTTCAATCATTTCTAATATGGAAGGATGGGTTCAAGAACCCCTGCCTAAAACGGTTGATGTTGGTGGATACAATGAGCGAACTAGTTAGCGTCCTTTTTGCTATACTTGGACTGATAATTGGATGGTTAGCAGCCTCTCAGAAAGCAAAATCTGATGTCATTCGTGCGGAAGAAAGACTAGCAGCAATAGAAGAAGGTAGAGATGCGATTACTGCGCAAATGGAGAACGTAGCCACACAAGTTTCTCGGCAGAATTCAGAAGATTTTCTTAAACTTGCAGAAGAGAGACTTGGAAAAGTGAACATTGAGGCAGAAAAAGATCACACTGCTCGCAAAAAGGAAGTTGAAGAACTCGTCGGTCCAATCAAAGAAAGTTTACACAAATTGCAAGAATCCACCGACCGTATCGAAAAGGAAAGAGAAGGGGCTTACCAAGGTCTCAAAAGAACCGTTGAAGGGCTTCGTCAGCAAGCTACAGACCTCAGGGATACAAATGTCAAACTATCTACTGCACTTCGTGGTTCTACAAAGGATAGAGGAAAATGGGGTGAAATATCACTGAAAAATGTCGCAGAATCTGCTGGCATGACCCAACATTGTGATTTCGATTTGGAATATACTCTAGCCTCAGGCGCAGGTGGAGGTCGCGTAGACATGGTAGCCAAGATACCAGAAGGAGGAAGCATTCCAATCGATGCAAAAGTTCCTCTAGCAGCATACTGGGATGCACTTGACATAGAAGACCCCATTGCACGCTCTCAGAAAATGGCAGAGCATGCACAACAAGTAAAGGGACACATCAATACACTGGTTAAGAGAGATTACGCCAGTATTTTGGGTGGCTCTGATTTTACTGTGATGTATATTCCAGCATCACCTATTCTTGCTGCAGCTTTTGAAGTAGATCCAACTCTACAAGAATATGCTTTCAGCAAAAATATCTTGATTTGCACGCCAGTAGACCTTGTCGGATTACTTCGAACAGTTGGAATCTATTGGCAACAACACTCGATGGCTAGCAATGCCAAAGAAATTCACAAAACCGCACAAGAATTCTACAATAGGTCTGCCAAATTCAGTGAAGACCTAACAAAAATGGGACGAGGACTCAACACCGCGGTAAATGCATACAATGCTGCAGTGGGTTCCTACGATGGTAGGGTTATGCCAGAAGGTAGGCGACTTAGGGAATTAGGCATCAATGATAGCCCAAAGAGAAAATTGGAAGCACCAGCAGTTGTAGATGGTGTAGCCCGAATCCCGAGAAATGCTGTGGGTCAGGATTCTGAAGAGTAAGAATCAATGCGTGAAAGGTCAATGATACGACTAATTCAAACGAAGGAGAATATTCGCCCGTTTATGGAACACCCAAAATCCGTGCTCTATCTTGAGCATGATGGCAAGGTTTTGTTGGTCGATTCCAAAGGTAATGGTCCTAAATTACCCGTGATGAACAGGGTGAAAGACACAGAATTTCGTTTCCCAACAGAAAGTGAAGTTATGGGACTTGGAATAGATTGGGAAGTTAAGAACCGCTTCGACATTTTAGGATACGAGGTAGTAAAAGCACATCCTATCGTTGAATGGCCTGAGAATTGGGCTTGGAAAGATGAATGTATCAGCGATGATGCTGTTCATCCGATTGCCAGAGAAGCGATTTACAGGTCAATCCACAGACTAGTTTCAAAAGTCATGGTTTTGAATAATGAAGGAAAGGTTCTCATGGGTAAAATCGAAAGAGGACACTTTGTTGGACACTGGACTCTTCCTGGAGGATACATGGATCACGATGAGCACCCAGCAATAGGGTGTGTTAGGGAAACATTGGAAGAGATGGGAATACATATTGAATTGACTGATGACGCCCCAATTATTACTCAAAGAATTTTTACAAATGAAGGAATTTCATTTGTCTCTTTCACTTATCAAGCAGATTGGAATGGAGATAATTCCGAAATTAACCTAAAGGAAAACGAAATTTCTGAATTCGCTTGGCTTAGGCCCTCCGAAGCACTTTCAAGGGCAGTATCTGGTTTCGATGCCGCAGCACTTAGACACCTATGAGACTCCTAGCAGCATCCAATGCATCAGGTAGTCCATCTGGATTAGAACCTCCTCCTTGAGCAAATGTAGGACGGCCGCCTCCTCCACCATTAATGTGTGAGGAAATACCTCTTAGAATCTCAACAGCATTGAACTTCTCGCTAGCAGGGGTATTCTCTGTGGTTGCAACCATCAATTTGCCGCCACCTTCACGGCTTCCAAGAACAGCAATGGTTGGCTTAGAATGGTCAAGGGTCAGTTCCCTGAGCATCTTCGTCATCTGTTTCAAATCGCCATCTACTTCCATTACTACAACCCTTATGCCATCAACTTCGGACATGTCATTGCCGCCACCTGATGTTCTTAGCCTTACAATTTCAGCTTCTAGGGCCTCTATTCTCTTACGTTGTTCTTTCCATTCATTGAAGAATCTAGTTGCAGTAGAAGGTAGATCCTCTATTGGCACTTGGAATACATCTGAAGCACTTCGAAGTACTGATTCTTGGTTGCGAGCGTGGTCCATAGCAGCCTGTCCAGCAACGATGTGAAGTCTTTCAACTCCATCTTGGACAGCATTCGACCTAATTACACGAATCTGGCCAATTCGGCCTGGCTCATCATGATGAGTTCCACCACAAGCTTGGATGTCGTGGTCGGATATCCGTAGAATTCTGATGTCGCTACCTTTTGGTGCACCTCCTTGATAGAGGTCAAATCCATACTTTTTGTCAGCATCTTTTCTATCAAGAGTGATTTTTTCCGTTCTAGCAACACTGTGAACAACTTCATTGGCAAGCGATTCAATGGCATCAAGGTCTGCTCTGCTCAATCTTTTGTGATGGGTGATATCCAAACGAGCAGATTCCACGGATTTATTTGCTCCAGCTTGGTAAATGTGCGGCCCCAATAGCCTTCTCGCTGCTCCACCTACAATATGCACAGCAGTATGATGGTCCATCAACTGCCTTCTCCTCAACCAATCGATTTCTCCGTGTACCATGTCTCCAACTTCAAAGGAGCCATCGGTTAAATGAATGATTAGTCCCCCTACTTTTCTGGTATCAAGAACAGAATTTGATGCATAATCGCAACTCAATGTACCAAAATCAGCTTCTTGACCACCACCCTCTGGATAGAAGCAGGTTTTGTCCAAAATAATTCCATGAGTTGCACCTGTCGGTATATCATTGCCAACTAATGGTAAACATCCCAACACACTAGCCTCGAAGTTCTGTTGTGAAACGTCTTCGTAATACATTGGAATGGTAGGTGGCAATTCTGGTATTTGATCAATAAATGATTTCACAGTTACTGACTTTGCAGCAGCCTTTGCCATTGCTGCATGTCTTTCTGCCATTTCGGCATTGAAGCCTGTTCTCAAAGTAAGTTGATTCCAGCCAAGGTCATTTGCTATGTTAATGACTAAATCTGGAGCGATACCATGGCTGTCATTGATTGTGAAAAGAATCTCAGCAGGTAATTCAATTGCACCCAGATCAACATCTTTGATTGCAGTTTTTACTACTTGGTTGCCTTTTCTAAGCATCTCATCGTATCTCTCTTCCTCACCCTTTAGAATTGTGAAAAGTCCTTCTTGTGTTTGTTTCATTCTTTCTGTCGAATAATTAACCTCAAGGTGGTGAGAAGCAAGCTCTGCTAAACTAATGTCAAGACCAAGGTCATCTCTCATCCTGAGCACCCTACGTGCAATCATTCGTGCTAAATATCCAGCTTTTGCATTGGATGGAACAAGTCCATCGCCAAGCATATTCGACAAGGCGTGCATGTGGTCAGGTATGGCATATATCTTCGAAAGAGGTTCAGTAATTGCTGCAAATAAATCTGCATCTATTTGGTGACCTCTCTCACCTAATCTAGTAAGGAATACATCACGCATTCTTTCGCCATCGCTTCCTGCCTCGATATTCATGATGCCAAACAATCGACTCATCTCGCCAAGAAGTGAATTCATTTCACTCTGGCTCATATCAAAACTTTCAGCTGAAAAACCTGCTAAATCCTTCAACCATGAAACACTCTCTGGATAAATTGTTTCGTAAATAGTAGGCGTGCCAGCTGCAGCCCAACAGAATCTTTCCAAACCATATCCCGTGTCAATAATTTGCAGTGGCATTTCAGAATAAGTTACACCCTTTATCTCCACATCCCCATCCTCATCTTCCTCGAGATTCATGAAAACCAATGTGGCTAGTTCAAGGCCTCCCACGATTACTTCGACCGCTGGACCTGCATTTCCTCCACCAGACCATGGATTTTCAACATAAGTGATTTCAGTTGGATCAATTCCAAATGTAACACACAATAGGTCATGACAATGCTTGACACATTCTTCCATCCAATAGTACATTTTACCCTCATCAGGTCGATTGAAAACGTGATGTGCCATCATTTCAAAAGTAGTTAAATGACGGCCTGAACGACCAACAGCATCTATATCGTTGAGTCTTATACATGGTTGTGATATTGCAAGTGGATTTGCTGGAGGTTCAACTGACCCCGAAGTAACATGAGGTTGAAAATCTGCTATACTAGCGATCGTTAAGTGAATGTCATCCCTCCATCTAGCTAAAACAGGATAAGGTTCAACTCTGGTGTGTTTTCGATTCTCGAAGAAGCCAATGAATTCCTCTCGCATCGAATCTTTCAACTCGCGACCACGTTGACTAAAGCCATCAATAATTGGTGCTCCGATGAATGTGTATTCATCTTCTTCTGTATCACCGCATGTATCCCTTTCTTCATCACAGGACCAAAACCATAGTCCAGTAACCCTACATTGACGACGCGTATACCCGTTATTATGGAATACTTCTAGGTCGATTGGTGGAAGTCCCATAACTATCACTAGCCCCTACGGACATATTCGTGGAGACATTAATACTCCTTCAAACCATCCCTATCCAAACATAGGAATGAAGACATGTAAGCAGTGGGAGGGGTGTGACCGGAGCAGACTGGCAGAACCACCTCGAAGTCGAAAGTGATGGTTTAATGAGAATTAGAAAGCATGCTTCAATGAATGTTGATGCAATGATTGTCTCCAGTCCTGAACATCTTGCAAAAAGTAGTGATGAAAGGTCGATTTCACAACTGGTTAACATAGCCTCAATGCCGGGTGTAGTTGGAGAAGCCTGGGCAATGGCTGACTGGCACTTTGGTTATGGATTTCCAATCGGGGGAGTGCTTGCTACGGACGTTAATTGGGGGGAAGAAGGCGGTTCCATATCTCCAGGAGGAGTAGGATTTGACATCAACTGTGGAGTACGGATGGTTGCATTGGATTGTAGTGTTGACGATATACCAAACATTGACCGTCTAGCTGGAAGACTAAATGGAAGAATACCGTCTGGCGGCTCAGGCAAAGGTGGCTTAGAGATTTCAAATAACGATTTACAAGACATTATCACAAGAGGAACAAATGCGATGGTAGATCTTGGTTTTGCTTATGATGAAGACATGCCAAATATAGAGTCTAAGGGATTCCTTGAAACTGACGAGGGCGTCTCTCAAAGAGCGTTTAATCGTGGACTGAAGGCATTGGGAACACTTGGTTCTGGAAATCATTTCCTAGAATTACAGACTGTTCAATCCATAGAGGAAAACAATCCTCACAATTTGTTTGAGGGACAAGTTGTCTGCATGATACATTCTGGAAGCAGGGGATTAGGCCACCAAGTTTGCACAGACCACGTTAGAGGTTTGGAAGATAAATATCGAAATCGCCAAGGAACTTGGTATAATGACGAATGGGGATTTGAAATTCAAGACAGACAATTAGCAGCAGCACCAATCCACAGTAAAGAAGGACAAGCATATCTCGATGCAATGAACGGTGCAGCGAATTTTGCTTTTGCAAATAGGAGTGCTCTAACTCACAGACTACGACAGACTTTGGCTGTAGAATTAGATGTTGAAGCAAGATTGCTATACGATGTTAGCCATAATATTGCTAAGCAAGAAGTGCATGAGATTCATGGAGCAAAGTGCACATGTATGGTGCACAGGAAGGGTGCAACAAGAGCAATGCCGGGCCAACCTGTGCTAGTTCCCGGGGACATGGGAACTGGTTCATGGCTCTTAGAAGGCATGGAAACTAATCGTGCATTTTCATCATCATGCCATGGTGCTGGACGGGTTCTATCTCGTTCCCAAGCAAAAAAGCAAATTGATGGAAAGGCGTTGAAGAAAGAGTTGGAAGCAAGAGGAATAAGAGTTCATGCAAATACTCCAAACATTATGTCTGAAGAAGCACCTGACGCATACAAAAACGTTGACGAAGTAATCGAATTGTCCAATCAAGCCGGGCTTGCTAAACCTATTGCAAGAATGATGCCACTTGCTGTAATCAAAGGTTGATCACATACAGTAATTCATTTTTGGTTGGCCGTAAGATGGAGCTGCTCCGCTACTAACTCCATCAGGTTCTTCACAAATTACCGAGAGAAGTGTGTTCACTAACTCTTTCAAATCTTCAACTTGTATTTGCAATTCTTTGACACGTGCTTCTGTGTCATTGCTAACGCTTCTATTATTCATGCCAATCCCATCCAGAGAGACTTGCTCTCTATATGCTAATCAAGAAACTAGGCTTTAATGGATTTCGGTGGTATTGTTAGGGAAAACGCGCGTTTCTAGTGCAGTGGCAACTAATCGGAATGTTCTACATCTGTCCAAAGATCACTACCTTCTGACTCGACTTCTTCATCTAGTTTTTCTTCTGAAGTAGCATCCTCGCTTTCTTCTGATTCGTCATTTTGTTGGTCATCTTCTGCAACTTCGGCAGATTCCTTGTTGGATTCTAACACTTCTACTGCTGATTCTAGTTGTGCTTTTTCAGGAGCCATAGGAGGAAGTGTAGGTGTCACTTCAACAACCTCACTTTCCTCACTTTCTGAGGATTCATCTTCTTCCCAATCATCATCATCATCGTAAAATATACTTTCACCTGAATTATCTCTACGAATTAACACAACAATCACGAATGATGCACCAATTAACAATAATGTCATAATTCCGATTGTCAATGCCATCCCATCTGTGCCGCTGCCAATACTATCCTGACTAACGACTCTTGGCATGTCGCTTTCAATACCGACATCACAAGTGGCATTTTCGTTAACTGCGGCACAATGAGGAAGTATGGAATTGTCAACCCAAACATCCATCCCGCTTAGATTAACATACAAATTTTGAGGACCGGTTCCATATGTTTCAAACAGTAGAGGTATTGTTTGAAGACTCTGACCCGGAGCAATGGTCAAATCCATTTCTCCATGCGATAACCAATTTCGAGAACCTCCCATGTCCTCCATTAGTGAAATTCTAACAGTTCCAGCTTTAGTACCAAGGTTTCGAACTTGGACCACAACTCCAATTTCAGTTCCTTCCACTACTTCATTGCCCCTCGGAATAGAACCATCTGCAAGTGCAATTTCAATATTGGTTACAGTTACATCAAATGAGAGCACCGTGAATACTGTATTCATTGGATCGATTTCAGAAAGCCCTGTTCCCCTAGCCGAGTTGCCAGCCATGTCAACAACTTCAACCCACCAGATCAACTCGTCGCCTTCAACCAATGTGACATTTACTCCCTCACTAAAATCAACAGTTCCCGAGTATGTCCATTTATCACTATTTTTCGAAAGATATGGAATCACTCCGCTCGATTGGCCATCATCCATCATAATTCCATTGCGCATAAATGCCCAATTCACTGTCAAGTCACCTTCAGGTAATCCACCTTCTTCGATAATTAGGACTGAGAATTGTAAGTTTTCTAATTCTTCGTCATTCAATGATAAAGGAGCCGTTGAGAATTGAACTACAGGCGAAGTTTCATCCACAGTAATTAACGTCTTGAGTGAGGTCGAATCTGAACCTGGAGATGGAACACCAGTTATTTGGTAATCAACCTCCAAATTAGAGATTGAAAGTGATCTCGAAGGTAAAATGAGTCCTGCGTTCCATGACCCTCCCTCTGAAACTTCAGCATAAGCTTGCAAAGGTTCGTTTCCATACATAGTTGTAATTCCAACCTCCAATCCCTGTCCTGGTAATTGCATCAATGTTGCCCCTGATTTAGAATAGATTACCTTTCCAGTGAATGTTAAATCGTCTCCGGGTTGCACATAAATTCGTTCTGCTGAACTTACTGAAATGGGCGGAGTATTGTCTATTTTTTCATCTACTATGACTTCCAAATCATTGTCAAGTTGCCATCTAATTTCTCCAAGGTTTGTCAATAGAGAAACCGGATTCAGATTATCATCATCATAGACAATTATAGCCGGCAGGGCATACTCTGGAACAACTGATTCATCGAAACTCCAATCCAATGTGAAGTGCCATGATACATGCCAAGAGTCACCTTCACCTTGATTTGTAATCACCTCATGCAGAGTCAATTGTGAATCATTTTGTGTGTAAATGGCTCCATTCCTTGGCTCCCAGTTCATGACTCCAAGTGTATCTTCATCTGCCCCTAGAAGTTTGACTGTGACTATATCTATTGAATCAACACCGTTTGCATCGCTAATTTCCATAGTTAGATTGTGCACCTGTCCCACTAGTAGTTGTTCATTTACAGAGTCTAATGATAGTGATGAAAGAGGTATCGAAGTAGGCTCATTTACAGCAATAATTAGAGTTGCAACATCATTATCTACACCAGCTTGACCACCATTAACCAATTCGTGACCTGCGTAATCTTTTGATGTAAAGAAGACTGACAATTTCGCATTCATTTCCATACCACTGACATCAATACCGCCAAATGGTATTGTTCTCTCACCAGCTACTCCTTCAGGAAGTGACTTGGAAATTGTCAAGTATTCTGATTCATCAGCGACGCCGTCAAGATTGGTATCATCAAGACCTTCTCGCCAGTAGTGCATTACAACTGAATCTCCTAATGCCTGGTCATCTGTAATCGTAACCTGCAATGATAGCGGAGATGTTGGATCCCAAGTATAGCCATCAGCATCCAATAAACTCTGACCGGAATTGACCTGAACGTTTGATACATAAGGCGAATAAGGGTCAAGCAAAATGTTCACTCCTGATGTTAGAGTTGCATCTTCAGCCCCATCTGCACCGGTAGCAGGGCCAGCCCTAATCACGTATGGCGTCAAATTGACCTGAGAATACTCCGCTGGCAAAGTCACGAGGCCTGTCCATTGCCCATCTCCTGTCGAGTTCAGAATTACATCTACTCCTTCCAAACTTACTGCTATTTCGAAATCATCTTGCATTGGCCGAACGTCCAGAGTGTTCTCGAATCTAACTGTGCCCGATACAGAAACTTGGCTACCAGATTTTGCCCAAAACGGATAATCTGGTGAAAACATATCTGACAATTCGTGACCGTAGAAATCTACTACTTGCCAAGAATCTACCTGCAAGTCGTTTTCACTAGCCTGTGTTGCAGTTCCTCCTGATTGTGATGTAGCGGGAGATAATCCCTCCAGATTGCCATTCACAACCTCATATGCTTGTGCAGACCAAGCCATGGATTGGGAATCATCCCAATCCCAATCCACCTCGAACAACCAATCTACAACTAATCTGTTACCGATTTCTGTGACGGTTGAGTTATTGTGGAGTTTCAACATACCAAATCCACTAGTCTGATTAAAGGATGGATTTGTGAGAATATCAGTTAGAGTAATCACTACGCTATCTCCTGAAGAATCAACCCCTGTCAAGTGGATTTCGTCAATATTTTCATTTCCAAGTAGGTGATGATGTTGAGTATCAAAACCTTGTAAGACACCGCTTGGATACCATGTGACTGGAACATCAAACGGATGATTAGTAAACATATTTTCATGGTAGACTCCACCGTCAATACCTACACCACCGTGTGATGCAGCCCATGATAGCGGTACGTTTACGATATCGACTTGGCCATTGTTGGAATTTTGTTCATGATAATCTCTGACAATCTGTCCAAGACCTGATACATTCTCTAACAAATTATAGCCAATTGCAAAAGAGCCTACATTAAAATCAGAATTCATCGATGTGAAGTCTATATCAATCATCGACCAATTTCTGCCAGTGGAATCAGTATGTGTTCCTGAAGATGTCAATTGAGGGTTGGTTATTGAAACAACATTTGTCGACCAATTTGAATATGAAATCTGATAAAATTGGTTAGAACCGCTTGAGAGGGATAGCGGACTTGTATTTCCATCTGGATTCAAACCGAGTAATAATGTGTGAATATTAGCATTTTCAGGTATCATAACCGATATTGTATCACTATCTTGAATATCCAATGAATGAGAAATTTGAGATGAGTCAATTCGTGTTTGCCACCCATAGGAACCATATGAAGGATCGGAGTTAAATTCCCAATCTATAACACCATTATCAGCCAGGTCGATTGTCGCATCACTGGCAGGTAGGGCGAACGCCCCACGGAATACTAACTCAGATGCTGTTGCCCCTGGTGAGAAAGTGACTCTTGGAGTAAGATGTGCACGCATATCACCAAGGTCAAGCACTGAATTTACCATGTTTGATGATACAATTTGACTACCAGAAGTCGTAAGTCCTGCAGTAACTCCTGTGAAGTTTCCAGTGAGCATGGCAGAAGAAATCGGTCGTGATGATAAGCCGGATTCGCCAGTTACAACAAGTGTGCTACCACCATTGTTCGCCCAAGTTCCATTAGCATCACGAAACAGTGAGGATGGCACATTCCATCCATTGGCATCTCCAAAGTATCTTGTTGCTCCAACGGTTAACTCACGGATTAGAGGAGTATAGTACTGATCTTCAGTCCCCATGTTTACCTCAATATAGACATCAGGATGCTGGTCTCTATCAATGCTAGCAAGGGACAACGGTAGCGACATGTTTTCGTGTCCTTGAATAACTTGTCCTGATGCATCCAAAACATCAACACCATACCAGGTATTTGTTGGTAAAATAATATCTGCATCAACGAAACCATATCCTAAATCTTCGGTTGAAACCAGAGGTGAGCGCCATGAGCCTTCTGTCTCAAACCAATCAACTTCCAGACCTATATCGTCTACGTACCATCCTGCATACGTAATCGAACCATCTGACATATGTCGGAATCTGAATGAAACATTATTCCCTGAAAGGTTTGACACATCATATTCCATATTAGACCAAGGAACGTTGCTGGTCGAGGAACTGCTGCATGTTCCTCTTCCCGAACCATCCCAAACCTGCGAACCTGCAAATGGACCGTATGAGGCTGTATTGTCATACCACTGAGTGTTGTTTGCGTAACTACCGAATACTTGATTCCAATTCCCACCATTTACAGATATATACAACACTCCGCCATCGTAATTCGTTTCTGCACACATCCAATGTTTCCACACAAATTTGGCACTCGAGCCTATTGGGATGTAATAATTTGGAGTAATCAGTGAATCATCCGTACTGCTACTGTATGATCCACAAAGGTTGGTACCAAATCCTATAGTTGGGCTAGGGAATGAGGAGGGACCAGAAGAGTATGTTGAGCATAATGTACCGTATTCCCAACCGGAAGAGCCTCCCGAGTTACTTATTGTCCACCCAACAGAAGGCAAATTTGACGCATCTTCGAAACTATAAGAAAAGAAGGAACTGCTACCTCCAATACTGATAAAATTCCAATCATTAGAACCAGTACCAATTGCGTAATTTGTCGCTGATGAAGGGCTATCGAGTAGATTTATGTCCAAAACTGAACTATTAGAGTTCACTACTCGAAACCAGTCAACAGTTAGTCCTTCTAAATCATCTTGTGGAGAACCATAGTTGACAGAGCCATCTGTATCGACTACATAACGAATTTTCGATTGGCCTGTTGATCCAATCATTGAGTTTGGAATTGTAAGATTCAGGACAAAAAAACCACCTGATTCATCACTAACTACCGAACCATTCGGAAGTGTGTAAGAAGAGCCTGGAATTGCACCGCTTCTAGAACTACAAGAAGAAGTCGTAGATGAGGAATTAGAAGAAATGTCTGTCCAACTATTCCCATTATTTGTAGATAATTCTACACAGAAATTATCGAAACTATAACCCTCTAGGTCAAACTCAAGACGGGTTTGTATTTGGGATCCTGAATTTGTTGCAGAAAGGTTGATGTCACTCTCCAAAGCGCCATCTGCATAACTGCTGTAAGAACAGGTTGAGGAAGTGGTTGTGTAGCAACCGTGATGCCATGAGCCTACAGGATTACCTACAACTAAGTCATCGAGGAACCAACCTGGTCGTGGTGTACTGTTTGCAGACGTCCAGACTTGAAATCTAAACTGCATGTATGTTGCATTATTTATCCCAGTTAGGTTACCCAAAGCAAAGTTTGCTGTGCTCCATCCACTGTGGTTACCATCGCCAAAGACTCCAAATGCAGTACCATTAGCACCGTTGGGAACTGGTGCGTTAGCTGAGATTGTCGATGGGTATCCACCACTAGGCTCGATGTATGTCCACTGCCCATTATCTAATTTGTATTCGACCCAAGCACCATCATTTGCATCTAAGTGATGCCAATGTTGGAAAGTAGCATTGTAATTGGTTGTCGTAGAGGGGAGCAAAAATTGAGGAGAGGCTAGGGCTCCTGAAGAACTAGTAGGCAATGGGCTGCCAGGTAATGTTGCTGCAACAATGTTACCGTTAGAAGCATAGGCTGGGACATTGCCGTGCGATAGTGTCCTTGTCGCCCCTGAGATGGTTCCACCAAGTGTAGTTGGGTCTGTTGCACCCCATATACCACCTGTCCGTAACCAATTAGCAGGTAATTGCAAACTTGAGGAGGAAAAGGTGTCAATATTTGATACGGCACTATCCGGTATAAGTGACATTGCACCGTCAAATTTGCCAACCATTGTATTGCTGAATTGGCCCGATGTAAAATTACCAGGAACATCCTCTGCGGTCCAAGTTTCACCATAACCATCTTCCAAATAACCACTTTCATCAACATGCAACCACGCATCTGCTACTGTTGCATTTCCAGGAACTTCAAATGCATCATTAACCGATTGCGAGGATCCTGAAACCCCAGAAGGTCCATTCCATGAACTGATTGCTGCTGATGCAACATGACTCGCCATTAGAATTGTCAAGAAGATGGCGAGCGGTGGTCTTAGAGAGGATTTCAATGTACCACCCGGACCCTACGGGTCCGTTACATCCTATCAACCCTGCCCCGACAAGACACAACCAAAATAGAAAGAAGATGGAGCCACCAGCGAGACTTGAACTCGCGACCTCCTCATTACCAATGAGGTGCTATACCACTAAGCCATGGTGGCGTATTGGCGGCCACCTACCATTGAAATATAACCGATTCGGAGTAGACACAGACTAATTCCAACCGTTTCGGTTAAACATAGAAGGCCTGTCGGCGAAGATGCAGCCGAGATCGCATAGCCTGGTAGTGCGCGCGACTGGAAATCGCGTGGGCCCGTCCCTCGGGAGTTCAAATCTCCCTCTCGGCGCCACAATCAAGCGAACAGGTATTATATTTGCACATTTATTCAACAGAGTAAATATCGAAAGATTGTGATTAATTTGAGAATTAAGCCGATATTATGTTCGCCTCCTTAGGAGGTGCAAACTACCGAAATGACTCAAAGGGAAAACTCTCAGCGGGTATCATGGCGGAAGAGATTTCTGGAGATTCTGAAATCTCTGCCGAATCACATGATGACATGCCTTTCCGCTTAGGAGACATCGTTCTGGACATGAAATTCGCTGACCTTCACCCTATGCTAAGTTCAGTTGACAAAATTCGTCAAGAATGGAAGTTTCAATTCAAGTTGCTCAGAATTGAATGGGGCAAGCCTCAGTTTTTGACGATGTTAACCGGAATTGTAGCGTTTTTACTGGGGTCTGTTTCAGCTGACCTTTTCACCGGTGGCGACCCGAAGATCACAGGTTTAGACGGGTTATCTGGAATTGGTGGGTTTGGATTTTTCCAACTATTGTTGTCTGCAATCCTTTGGATTTGGTTTTTTGTCCAAATTTCAGTTGTGTTCCCGATTATGAGAGGTCACATCATCAATGTGATTATCATTTGGTCAGCGATTTTTCTTTCACAAGTTGTTCTTCACGTTAGTTCGCCAAGTTTCCCGATAGGTGCTAGTCTTGGGGATGCTTTGGGTGGCGTAATGCTGACAGCTGTTGGATGCTTTTTCACATACTTCTTCTGGAAAGCAGTTACTGAGACAAGAGACTACCATGTGCAGGAACGCCATGTCCACACCGATGTTAGAATTATGGAAGAAGCAATGGCTGAACACAGCCTATTTTCTTGGTCAGTAATGGTCGTGCTTTGGGTCATCTTAATGATTCTTAATGGATGGTCAGGCGCTCATTTCATCGCAGATAGAACTGTCGAAGATTATGGGATATACGTAGTGCATCTTATCTCAGGAGTAGTTCTAATTTACACCTTAATGCATATGCTTTGGTTCCCACAACGAATGTTGGGAGAGGGAGCAAGAGTTCAAACAAAAGCCGCTGCCGCAGCAGATGCAGATCTTTTGATCGAAGGAATCATTTTGGCTACAGAGGGTGAATGCCCTTCGTGCGAAGCAAGCGCTCCAATAAGTCAAAATGACCAAGGAGAAACTATCGTAGATTGTGATAATTCAGAATGTAATAGTCGTGGAGTTGCTGGACAAAAATGTGTAGGTTGTGAGGGCACCTATCCAACACGATATACTTGCATGGAATGTGGAGTTAATAGCCCGGTATCCGACTACATACCTGACAAGGAGGCTTGGTAATGTTTCAAGAACTCCGTCAAGATTTTCCCACGCTAGTTAGAGATAATTCTCCAATTTATCTTGACAATGCATGCATGACACTTAGACCAAATTCTGTCATTGAGGCGATTAGATCGTATTATGAAGAATCACCGGGATGTGGAGGAAGGTCGGTCCATAGATATGCGACAACCGTTTCTAGAAAAATGATGAATTGTAGAAAAAACCTAGGACATCTATTCAATGCGAATCATTCAAATGAAATCATTTTCACAAAAAACGCAACTCATTCACTAAATCAGGTTGCTAAGGGACTAAGTTGGAGCAAAGGCGATGTAATACTCACAACAGATAGGGAACATAATTCCAATCTGATACCGTGGCTTCAATTGGAAGAGGAAAAGGGAGTTGACCATAGAGTCGTAAGATCTAACGATGACAACACATTCAACCTTGAAAATTTCGAAAATGCCTGTGCAGAAGCGGGTGAAAAATTGAAAATGGTTTCTCTCTCACATGTTGGTAATCTGGATGGAGTTGCTACACCGGTAAAAGAGGCTGCAAAAATCGCAAAAGATTTTGGCGCAATGGTTTGTATTGATGGTGCTCAATCCACACCTCACATGAAGGTCGATGTACAGGATTTGGGCATTGATTTCATGGCATTTTCAATTCACAAAATGATGGGACCTTCTGGCATGGGCGGACTTTGGGGAAGAATGGATTTGTTAGAGAACATGCGTTCGATTCAATCAGGAGGCAGCACTGTGGATACTTCTTATTATGATTCAATGGTGTGGTCCAAACCACCTGCCAAATTTGAAGGTGGCCTAGGTAATTATGCGGGAATTTTGGGAACAAATGCTGCAATTGATTACATTTCAAAAATTAATTTAGATGATGTCCATGAACATGAAATTAGGCTAAACAAAGTTATGACTTCCATTTTGAAAGATGTTGATGGTTTGCATATCATTGGCCCAGAGGATGCCGCAAAACGTGGAGGTATTTGTTCGATATTACTAGACAACATTGATGCCCATGACATAGCTATTTTACTGGATGAAGCGGTAGATGTGATGGTTCGAAGTGGAATGCATTGTGTTCATTCATGGTTCAACAATAAAGGATTGGATAGAGGTTCATTGAGAGCAAGCGCCTATCTATACAATACTGAAGACGAAGTTAGATTGTTTGCAGAAACACTAGTTGAAGCAGTCGAATCATTGGGGTGATAACGTGCAACCCGCCCCCCATATACCAGATGGCGAATTGGAAGATGAAATGGATTTTTTCAAACAAATAACCATCGTTGCAACTTCTGCTTTGCTTATCGCCATCGGTTTTTTTGCTTACATGATATACACCGGAGAAATTACCCTCTCTGGACCCTCTGCTTTAGTTCTCGAAAAGGAAGAAGATTTTGACGAACTGGTTCAATTTGATTATGTAGACAGATACTCGGGAGACGGAGTCGATGTATGCATGGTAGATTCCGGCATTGACATGTCACATAGTGACCTATCGAATTTGAAATTAGCAGATTGGTCTGATTTTATCGCAAGCAGAGATTCTCCATATGATGACAATGGCCATGGAACAATGATGGCTGGAATCCTAGTAGCTGATGGCGCCTTAACTGGATTGGCGGTAGATGTCAATCTGTATGTCGCTAAAGCACTCTCTGGCAATGGAGAAGGAAATGATGAAACCGTTGCAGAAGCAATAGACTGGTGCATAGCGAAAAATGTAAACATAATCTCTCTTTCCTTAGGTGGTAATGCCTCAGGATTTTCAATTATATTAGGCGACCAAGTTGAAGATGCGGTAGAAAACGCATACAATGCTGGAATTGTCGTAATTGCAGCTGCTGGCAACGATGGAGGATCTAATGACGACGGAGACGTTTCATCACCAGGTATCGTTGATACTGTGATATGTGTTGGTGGCGTAGACGTGGATGGCAATTTGTGGAGTGGCTCATCCATAGGAGATAACAATGGAAGAATCTGGCCACCGATGTTGCCAAGAAATAGCCCTGACGAAAAGCCAGAAGTAGTTGCACCAGGACATAAAGTTCCAGTGATAATGTTAGGAAATGATTGGGGAATCTCATCAGGAACAAGCGCTGCTACCGTATATGTCACTGGTGCAGTTGCGTTAATGTTTGAAGCACATCCAGAATTAAAGGATGGAGGAAGTGATATGCTCGACAATTTGAAACAGTGGATTGCTGACTCCTCCAAGAAACGAAGCGGTCAAGAAAATCACGATGACCACTATGGCTATGGTTTGCTACAGATGAGCGATTTGATAGACCTTGCCCAGCCTAGTTCTTAGGCAACCACGCCACGATTGTGCCACCGAATAATGGAGCAAATGCAATATGATGTGTCTCATTTGATTTGCGAATTAATTCCATCCAATTGTTGAAACCGTCGACTTCCGGGTCTTTTTCATCCCTATCACCTTCTGGTGGATTTGGCTCAATAGTAAATAAGACACCATTTTTATTCAACAGAGGCAACATTGCTGTGACATCTTCTGCCAATCTTTCCATAGGTGAATCTACGATTATTGCATCTGCATTTTCTAAGATTGGAGCATCTCCTACTTTTGAAATTGTCCAAGCTTTCAGTTCGCTGGTAAGAAGTGGAGGAGCTCCGACTACAATACTAGTAGGGACTCCAGAATACCTCTGACACAAACGCGTCAAGATGACTGCAAATCGATTTCCTTCTTCGATAATCTGAAATTTTTCTAGACCTTCACGCCCTTCGTAATAATCTAAAATCCATGCCGTCAAATGGCCAATTGCTGCACCTGTTTGAATTATTGACTTTGGTTGAAGTCTACCAATAGCGTCTCTGATTCTTCTCCTGACAGAAATTGACCAAGTTGACAATCCCATGTGTTCAAGTTGCTTTCCAATATTTGCTGCAACTTCTGGTTCATCGCGCGACAAGTCCTTGTCGGCAGAAAGGATAGCCGCCAACACATCTTCGCGCATGACTTGCGCTTATGGCTCCAGTTGACAAGTCTTCTCATTCGCCGACAGGCTCAAAGGTAAATGGAATGGCCCGCAGAAATGGAGGAGTGGCGTTGGAAGACGAATATTTTGAAGATGAATTGGTCGAAAACGTCACAGAATGCCCTGGTTGCATGGAATATTGTGGCCATGAAATCCTGAAAGAAAGAAAAGCAGGAGATGGTACAAATTACCTATTGAAATGTGAAGAATGTGGGCATGTTCACACATTAGAATTGAGGCCCCCGAAGCCGGTTTCAATACAGTTCTTACTCAGCGAGGGCGCATTTTCTCGTATGCAAGAAATTGAGATGGATGACGATGAAGAACTTCACGTCGGCGATATTTTTGAACACGATGATGCGAGTTGGGAGATAAACAGGATTGAAACCAAAACTGGAAACTCGAGAAGAAAATTGGTTGCTGCAAAAATCGGTAGAGCCAACGCAGTAAGATCCGATGTAGTAATGGTCAGACTAACTCTAACCCGAGGAGAATTCTCAGATAGCGATTCTATCTTCGTCGAAAGGGAAAAAATGTTCAAAGCAGGCTCAATTATGGAACATCAGGGCCAAAAATGGAAAATTCGAGCAATACACACTGGCGCTGGCAGAACAATGACTGGCAGAGTATCTGCACATGATATCAAGAGAATATATTTGCATGAACCTCCAAGGCCAGAAGAAAACATTCCACGAAATCCTAGAGAAAGAAGACAGGCATGGAAAGAGGGACGACTAGGAGACAATCCAAATCCAATCGTTCCAGAGGCTGAGAAATCTGGAAAACCAAAGCAACAGAGACAAGGTCGAAGACAAAAGAAAAGGCGTCGATGATCAAGGCCTGTTTGTCCAAGGCATCAAGAATGCCTTAGCTACCTGTGCACCAATGGTTGGGTTTTCCTTAAGCCTCCTAATTGAATATTCATACCATTTTTCTCCATATGGGATGTAAATTCTAGTTCTGTGACCCTGTTTACACAATTTCCTTCGCAGAGGTCCTCTCACACCTAGGAGCATTTGGAATTCATAACCGGGTCCCTTTTGCATTCTTGGTGGCCCGGCATTTGTTCGAGGGTCCTCGTTTCCGGGGCCCATTCCTCGAGATTCAAGTGCCTTCAATGTGTGATTGATTACTGGATGATCATGGCTTGCAATTCCGACATAAGCACCGGAATCTAACATTGCGTCGATGCACTGGTTCGTAGCATCAATTATCGGCTGACGTGCAGAGTGTGCTATTTCCTCAGGCTCGAGGTATATGCCCTTGCATATACGATAATCAGCACTAGGGCCAATCTTTTCTTCGATATTCTTGATATCTTCTAGTGTTCTGAATAATCTGCCTTGAAGCACTACTCCGACATTAGTCAGTCCTTTGTCGTGCATATCTAGCATTACCTGGATGGTATCATCAGTTACTCTATGGTCTTCCATATCCAAGCGCACGAACATGTCATGGCCGTGTGCCATTCTTACTATGCTCTCGATATTCATCATTCCTTTCTCACGGTCTAGAAGTAAACCAAATGCTGTTGGTTTAATCGATAAGTTTGAGTCTAGTTGATTTTCACTTATTGCAGAAACTACTCGTTTGTATTCCTCAAGGAAAAATTGTGCTTCTTCCATAGTAGTAATCTCTTCACCAAGAACATCGATAGTAAAGCAAGCTCCTTCCTTTGAAAGACGCTTCATGACTTTTACAGCATCATCAAGTGTTGGACCAGCAACATACCTTCGACTTACCCAGCCCACAAACCAACGTGGCATACGAATGGTCATAGCCACGACCATGCGTGAGAACCACCCTACCATGACAAAGCGGTAATGAAGGCGCCTATTGACCGTTTTCATTCAATGATTTGAGCGCTTTTTAAGAGAGGTATCTCAAGTTCATCCAACAAGTCACGAATTGCTTGCCTTTGCCAACCCTTGAATGCTTTCTTATCCATGCTGCAAACCACTTCTCCATCAGGAAATGCGACCTTCGTTGCTGAAATGGCTTTACGGATGCTATTTTCCCACATTCCAGAAACCTTCCCTGATTCATCTTTTTCGAATGGAAGAGCGTAAGTTGCAAGCATATGCCCAATCCAAACATGATCATACAAACCAAGAGAATTTGCTCTAGGTGCATAATGTCCGCCACCAAGTGTTACTACGACTTGGCCACTTCCTTCCCATTTACCCAATCCTTTACCGCCATCGAGCCCCAAGCCACGATAGATTATTCCTGCTAGCAATTTGGCTGCATCTTTGTGGCCCCAAGTAGCAGATGTCGAACCAATTTCAATGAACATTGAAGGGGTTTCAATCCAAGGTCCGTGATGAGTTGTTTCTAGGGATAAATCAAACTCCTCTAGAGTATTTCCAACTCGATTCAATTCCCGCCACCATGCGGCAAGTCTCGGATTTGGTGGAGGGCAATCTGCAGACCTACCTCCGTATTCAGGAGTTAACTCACTTGGAACTTGCATAGTTCCAATTGGATGAAGAGTAAGTGAAGCTTTTCCACTTGCAGCCGAGTGTCTTGATGGGAAAATTACCTCACTGGGTATCTCTCCTGTAGCCATTTGCCAGCGTTTATCTAAATCATCCTCCCACAAACAGCCATCTTCAACCCACCACATTCTGGCGTGCATATACGAATAAGCTGGCTTGCCTTCGACCGAATCTAACTGCTTCCAATCACACATTTGCAATAATTCCTCAGCCTGGTTTGTGGATGCAATGTCTCCGCCAGATACAAGAATAAGGCTGACCATGAATACCCGTAACAATGATGTTTTTTGAAGGAATTGTTACAATCCATGCCCTCTTCGGCAGTTCATGGACAATGCCCCATGGAAGATATTCCACACACATAAGGGGCGGATAATCATCGATGTAGATGGCGGTATAACAAAGGATGATGTCACTGTAAATCCGTTCCCTAGTGAAATCTCACATGCGTCTTTGTGCGATAGAGGTATAGTCGCAACATGGGTTGAGCATGAATTACGATTAGCAAGAATGGCACTACTTTCACTAGATGAACCTATGAAAGATGGAGTAAATAAAGCAGAACTTAGACTAAACAGAAATACTACAATGGTGGAAAATGCAACATGGTGCCACATAGTTGACGCTGAACCACTTGCATTAACTGCAAAGGATGACAAGATCATTTTCGCTTTATGGACAAGAGGAATTTACTGTATTGATTCAAATGACAATGAAATTTGGAGACTTCCACTATTTGATGTGGACCCAAAATCACCACCTCGTTCAAATGACGTTACCTCAATCCACATAATCGAAGAAGATGTTTACGTTTGGACACGAGGTGGAAAGTACAGGAAAATTTCTCTGCATACAGGAGAAATCCTTGATGAGAAAACAATCGGAATCGACTGCGACCTTGAAATGGTATTCAGCTGTTCGACACGATTTCTCTTGTCATCAAAAGATGGCTGGGTATGGGAAGTAGAAAATGGAGAAATCACAGTAGCAAGAAAACTTCGTGGCACAATACAAGATGCTGTTTTTGATGAAGATGATTGGAGAATTATCTCATGGCGTGAAGATGTCATGCTCAGAGGAGAAGCCGTGCCTAGAGATGACTTGGGAGTTCAACTCATCAAAGAAGATGGTGTGTGGAATGTCATTGACAACCAAGGCCAATCAAGCCCACACATGGGCCTAAATTAACTCGATTCACTCGATTTTTTCTGTGTAACCACATCTTCCGCAAGACTTGCGGTCAGCATGAACTGCTAGGAAGACTCCGGGGCCACATGTTGGACAGAATGCAGATTTTCTGACTAATTTACCGTCCTCGATACCATACTTTGACCACTTTGCGCCAGCCTTAGGACCGTCAGACATCATTCCTCACCTCCAGAGGTGTCGGATGATTCCTGTGCAATAGGTTCAGGTTCTGCAGCACGCATCTCGGAATATCTCTCATGCATGTAACTTGGCTCAACCTTCATCGAATCCTTATCTCCATAAACTAGACCTAATCCTGTTGTAGATCCTATTCCAAATCTTGTGTTTACGTCTTTAATCACTATCAAATCGCGATTAGAACCAGGCTCAATCGATGCAATTCCATTAAGCATTTCAGCACGTGATGGTGTTGGTGCACCTTCGTGATTCCATCGGAATTCGATTTCTACTCTGTTTAACAGCGGGTTTTCCTTTCTGTCAATAATTTCCATATTCATTCCTCCTTCATCGGATGTTTACCTTGAGTGCGTAGTTACCTGGCACTGAGATGTTCAATCTGCTTGCGATTTCTGAGCGGGAAGGATCCAAGACAACAACATAGCCAGTCCAATCGGATGATACAGGAGCTGATGGGCAAGTGTTACATTGATCTACTCCATCTGATAAAATAAGATGACATTCGCTACATGCAAAAGGGTTTTTTGGCATAATTTTCAACTCCTACTTCAATTTTGGTCCTCATGGATCCATTCGTGACTACCCAATCCAGTTTGCTTACATGTCAAACCAATCTTTGAGCGTCGTGGGTCACTTGTATCAGGTGATAGAGATACAATTCTTGCACGAACTGAACTTCCAACGCCGAGTTTTCTTCCACTTTGACGACCTTCTAGGAGCCCCATACCTGCATTGATATCTACGTGATCTTCCATAATCTGGGATTTGTGAAGAAGTGCTTCCATAGGACCAATTCTAACGAAGGCACCAAAGTCATTGACTTCTGATACTGCTCCTTCAACAACCTCATAGTCCTCAATGCAGAAAAGAACTGCATCAAATCTAACTCTTTGGTAAATTGCACCATCTCCGTGGATGATTCTCCCACGGTCCATTGGCTCGTGGTTGGAAGTAACTAGAACGAAACGATTGTTATCATCGAATCTTCCCTCGAAGGCAGATGCTGCGAGTCTATCGATGTGCTCGTTTAGTGATTTGTCCTTGCGAATGTATTCCGCAGGGATACGAATAGTATCCTCTTTTGTGACAACTTTATACATTTTTTCACCTCTTCATCTCTCTCCCAGTTCACCGGAGAGGACGAGTGAGGTGTTTACCTCATCCGTCCTTCATCGGCGGTGCCTCAGGAGAGAAGTGTGACCGAAGTCATTCACGCCACCAGCGACCCCTATTTGAATGATACCCCCGCCAAACCGAGGTCCAACAGTGCGATTACGGCTAATTTGGCCTGAGTATTTACTATTATTTTTCACTCTCTAATGGGCCCGTAGGGCCCAAAGCCCTAACTACCTCAAATGTCTGACTATCTATTGGTGAGGTCAGTGCGCAATCAATCAAGAGCGATTCTAATGCTGTTGATTTTGCTAGCATCTACAATGGTAATTCCAACACCAACTATTGCTGATGAAGAAGAATCTGAAGCATGGGATCCACTTACTCAACCATGGGCCCAATATGGTAGAGACCCAGGTCATACTCGAACACTACCAGCACATGGTAACACTGGATTAATGCCGATTGAGACCCCGGCCATAAACTGGGTTGCATTTGATTCAGGAGAAGGTGCAGACGGTTACGGAGTAGCAATAGGAGATTTTTCTGAATCTATTAGTTCACCTTTGGGTGCAAAGGAGCGATGTGGGGAAGGTAACCTATTTGCAGTTCTAACCTATACCAGTGGTACTGAAAGGCGTCTTGCAATAATTGAAGGAGACACAGCAAAGACCGCTTGGGAAGTAAATCTAGGAAATGTTGACGTTATCCGCTCAACTCCTATCATTGTTGATGTCGATGGTGATTCTAAGCCAGAGATTGCAATTGTTTATGACTCAGACAGTGCTCTAGAGGTCGATCTATGGTCGCCAGAAATAGCCTGTGATGAATCGGGATGGACTGTTTCCGGACATTCAAATGAAAAACTCTGGTCTTGGTCTGATGCTGACCTTCGAATTGGAATTGATGATGCGCACCTTTACACCTTTGAAGAAGCTGTCACACAACCGCTTTTGGCGGACCTATCTCTCGATGGAACTCCTGAACTAATTATTGCCGCAGTGGACACTGCAAATGATGAGCCTAATGTTATCGCATTACCACTTGGCCTACAAGCACCAGAAGAAAACTGGAGAGTTGCTCTTGATAAAGGAACTCACCCCTCTGACCCAGCTTTTGCTGCTCTAGACGACAATAGTGGCGCTATCATACTAACAACTGTAGATGAGTTGAATGGAAACTTTTGGCTTTGGAAGATTGATGGACCGACTGGTTCCTTAGATTTGGAGAGGTTTGCGATACAAGGAACTGATAATCAAGATGAAGACACACCTAGGCAAAGATTGCCAGGGCCTGTTGTAACCCAACTAGATAGTGATGCAGCGCCTGAAATCATTCTAACCTTGCCCTCAGATAGCAATGGAGCTACAGATGGCAACGGAGCACAATACTTAGGGATGGAGTTAACGAGTACTGAAGAACTTTGGAGATTCCGGGCTAAAAATGGATATGCTGATGCAGAGCCTGTTGCGGCCGACACCACTGGAGATGGAATAACTGATAGAGTATGCTGGGTAACATGGTACTCCACAGGATTTGGTTCGACTGACAGAAATGGAGTTACAGGATGTCATGACATTACAGTTGACCCACCTTACAGAGAGTGGTCAAGAATTTTGCAAAGTGGAAGCAGTAGCGATAATGCCGGCGAAGTTGCAGTATCTGCGCCAATCGTTATCGATTTGGATGGTGAAAATGAGCCCGAATTATTAGTTGCCTATGGGGCACGTCTTTTCGCATTTGATGGGGAAACTGGTCTTGGCGCAGATATCGGGACAGGGTGGTCTTCTTCTATCGACTTACCACACAATACTTGGGCTTCGCCTGCCATTGCTGACATGGATGATGATGGTTTCCTTGATATTCTAGTGGGTGACATGCTAATCAGCGAAGGTAGAGCAGACTTGGCTCCTATCTCCGACGGTAGAGGAATAGGTTTCACTCCAACAGACCCCGACCCCGGTGAGATGGTTACCATTTCGGGACAATACTCAAACATCGGCATATTGAATACCGACGAACCGGTAACAGCGGTTCTGTTAATGGATGGAGTTGAAATAAAACGCCATAAAGTGAATGTTGTTGAACCCGTGGCTCCGTCAGGTGAAGGTGGACCGATAACATTCAGCGTTGATGTTGAAGCCACTCTAGGTGTTCACAGTGTAGAGTTAATTCTCGACATTGATGATAATTTAACACAAACAAGAACTGACAATGACAACTTCACTTCATCGTTAATTGTCCTAGAACCATATGTTGCTGATATTCAGATCCCATCTGAGATTTCAAGAGCACTTCCAGGTGCTACAGAAAGTGTCAATGTCACTGTCACAAATACCGGTAGTAGAAGTGCTGGTTGGACCTTGGGTTATGATGACTCGAGTCTTCCAACTGGCTGGACATTTGGACCAAAGAATTCTACTGACCTGTCAGTTACATTAGAATCGGGTGGAATGATGGATATCGAATTCCTGTTTTCGGTTCCGCAAGATGCAGTTGGTTCTGAAGATGCCCAAATTCCATTAAATCTAACCTTAGACCAAGACCCTTCAATTTCAACTACTGCAATTCTCCCATTAGAGGTCGAAAGGACCAGAGGATTATCTCTACAAGGTTCTACTGGACTCCCTTCCGGCACAGGATATGGTAGACCAGGAGATGTTGCTCACGTTTGGATGATGGTCGAGAATGTAGGTAATGCTCAAGAAACCACTGAGATGCAGTGGTCATCAAATTCTTGGGGTGCAAGTACAACCATTGTAGATTATAATGGAGATACGCAATTTGGAATTGAATTAGGGCCTAGTGTTACTAAACAATATCTCATCGAAGTTGATGTCCCCTCCTCTAAACAACCAGGGGATTCTACATCTGCAGTTCTTACACTTTGTATTGGATCCGGTGAAAATGAAATTTGCGAAGATTTCTCTGCCACCATATATGCTAGTGATACTGCAACCGATATTCCTCACATTCGAACTATACCTGCAACAGGACTAATGTGGGATATTGAGGCAAACTATGATGGTGTCACAAAAGCGTGGAACATGTCGGCGGCAGGGATGCTCAAAGTTGGATGGAATTGGAGTGCTAGTGGAGATTTATCAATCAATGGTACGATGTTGGAAATGTCTGGCCAAAACGGACAGTTGCATCTTGACCTGCCTTTCGATGCACCACCTATGAGGCATTACTTCAATCAAAGTGAAGAGAGTTTATCTAATGCAGACTTAGCAATTACTCTCCATATTTTACAGGTCTACAGAGCAGCAGCAGAAGTTGTTACTCCCGAAGATGGTTCGGTGTTCAATGTTAGCGAAAGAACGAAGTTGATACTGAGGTTAGAAAATCCTGGAAATGGAGAAGATACATTCCTTCTTTCAGGCAGTACTCTCAAAGGAAATCTTACAGAAGCCCCAAACGCTACTTTTGAAATTACAAATCCTACGCGTACGCTTGGTCCTGGAGCGATGAGTATGGTACCCGTGTGGGTAACTATACCAGAAGATGTTCCAGCAAGAGAACAATTCCAAATCGTATTTGAATGGGATAGTATGGGTGATCCAAATGTTGGAGTGCAAACCAACCTAACTGTAGAAGTAAGGCCCGACCATAGGTGGGATATTACAGTAGAAGAAGGTCTATTTTACCAAGTAGTTCCCGGCCAAGAATTAAACTTAACAATTAATCTGACCAACATTGGAAACTCTGATGATGTTCTATCATTATCTCCATTGTTTGACTTGAACAAAGTAGGTGATGATTCTTCTAATTGGTCTGCCGAACAAGTCACATCATCAAGATTGAACATTTTAGAAAATGAAGTTGTTTACCTAGAAGTTGATATTCCAAATAATGCATGGTCAGGAACTACTGCTAATTTGACATTGTCAACATCATCTGAGGGCTTTGACATTAATTATGATGTAAATATTCTGATCGAAGTTTCACCTGTATCAGGCTGGAAAATAGACTTGTCAAATACCTCTCTTGAAGTGCCTCCAAATGGAGGGATGCTAGAGCTTACCGTCGAGCAAATGGGTAATACTCCTGCCAAGCCATACTTCATCAAGGCCGGAGATGGGTGGAATGTGAGTTTACCCAATTCGGGGGAGACTATCGACCCAGGTAATTTTGGAAAGTTCAACATATCAGTCTATCCTCCTGAAAATTCAGTAGCTGGTGAAGTTGGAACTTTGAGCATACAAATCTCCAATGGAGATGGTAGCGGTAGAATCATCGAACAGGTCCCAGTTAGAGTCGGTTCAGTATCAGGAATTACAGTTGATTCAAAGGATAGTTGGAAAGTTAGAGAAGGTGTGCCTTCATGGCCTACAGCGTGGATAGAGAATACAGGAAATGATGTTGCAATTATGGATCTTTCATTGGACAATTTACCGACTGGTTGGACTGTAGAAGGCGAAGGTGTTATTGTTCTAGCACCATCAGAGATTAGGGGAATCCCTCTCCAAGTCACACCTTCTAGTTCATGGAATGGAAATAACATAATGCTAGAAATTCAACTTGTGCACCCAGTTCTTGGCAATATCAGCCACCAAATAACTGTCAATAACAGCGAAACTGTTCTGGTATCTAGTCCAGTTCATACAGGTAGATCGGGTGAAAAGATTACAATCACAACTAATTCTGCAACAAACGGCATTGAAACATCTCTTGTACCATTGCCCGAGATCAGAACTAATACAACACACAATGGAATGTCATTACATTTGGTTGGCATACCATCGCCAATTCATTCAGCCACTTGTGAGAAATCTTTCGGAAATCTTGACCAATTAGGACTAGAACCTCTCTCAACAACTTGGTCAAGTTGTAGTATCACCGCAAATATAGAACACGATTTAGTGGCAAATGCTTGGCTCAAAACTAGTGATGGAGAAATATTGGATTCCACAATTATTCGCATATCTCCAAACGAATCCACCGTAGTCAACCTTTCTACAACATCATGGGATCCAAGTCCAGGTTTGGTTTCTGTTGAAGTATTAATCATCGATTCAAATGGATTGCTACTTTACTCAGAATCTACCAACCATATAGCGAGACAAAGCGGATGGAACCTCAAATTGTCTACACTCAAGGTAGATGACAATTTCATCGAAGTTGGAGTCGACCGCACTGGATATCAAAAGATGGAAGGTTCTGTCTGCCAACTAAATATTGCAGTTGTTGATGGAAGTTGGGAGAAATCAATTGCTCTAGATATCTATGGAAGCGCATATGCACCAAGTAAAACCATCGACAGGCCTGATGAAATAGAAGATGGAGCGGAAGTATCAGCAACCGTTTCTTGCTTAGAACCTTGGGATGTGGACGATAACCCAGAAGACGATTCGTATACTGTTTATGCCAGCAACCGTCCGATTGTAACCTATGAATCATCAGATGTATACTGGACAATAGGTATTGGATTACTGATGTTGGTTGTTGCATTCTTTAGTGGAATGCTAAACTTCCAAAGGCCTGAACAACCGGTGATAAAAGAAAAGAAATCACCTGTAATAAATCAAGAATCTAAACCTGAAATTAAACAGGAAAATGAGGTTGAAGTAATCCCTGATGATATTAGTCTTGACGACATGTCATTTGATCAAGAAGCTTCTGAGATACAAGATGAATCCCAATCTAAATTGCCAATCGAAGATGAAATGATAGAGCCTGAAGAAGAGGTTATCGACATTGATGATTCTACAGCCAGTGGAAGACTTTCGGCCCTTAGAAGAGAAATGGCATCTGATTCAGGGCAAAAGGATAACTCTAGAGACGAATTATCCAAGCGCATGGATTCATTCCTAAAGGACCGTTGACTTCATCCGTAACGGACTCTTGGCCATAACTATGGAAGAAGCACTCGAATCCACATCGGCGTTTTTCACACTCGACCCCATGGTTTCGGATAGACTTGTTCCTACATTTGATGCTCTGTCAGGAGGCGATTGGTCGAAATTAATTTCAAATGATGACGACTTGAAACTGCTGCTAGAATCCCAAGGTGTAGATTCACCTGAGAAACGTGACAACATAGCATGGGATGATTCTAATTTGTTCTTTTTATCTTGTATTCACCTCACTTCAATAGGAAAACCAATACCATTGGAAGCAGGGCTTTCAAGGGAAAGATTTGGCAGATTCCCATATGGTGATGGTTCAGCAATAACTTACCTAAGGGATTGGATAAGGGATTCTCGAAGAAAACCAGAGACTCTTGAAGAATTAGCAGACCTGATGGAAAAATTAGCTACAAGAATGAGTGGAACTAGTATGGAAACCGGTTTTGGTGGATTGGAAATGCTAGGATGGTTAACGGGAGATGAAGTTACAACACTGCGTAAAGCGTTGACTTCGAAGTGTTGGATGCCATCTGCAGATGAACCTCTAGATGGTGGCTGCCAAGACGCAGCTAAGCATTTGGTTGCATTACTTCGGGCCGCAGAGAAGAGATCATGCGGTGTGGTGCTAAGAGTCCACAACTAATCAGAATTCAACTCCAGTTAATCTCTCATACATTGATGCATACAATGCAGCAGTATCATCGATTACTTGCTGTGGTAGCGCAGGGATTGGCGGGTCCGTAGTACCAGCTTCTCTCGCTAGCCTCAACTCTTCTTGATGCCCTGTAGAGATGTAATGCTGTCTAACAAATTCCTTTGAAAGTTGGACGATATTACCTTTGGCATATTCTTCAGAATCCCACCAACGGTCTTCATCAAGAGTTCCAAATGAATCAACAAGAACCGGTACTCTTCCAGGGCCTAATGCGAATTCTTTCTTTCCATCAACATGGATTAGACCGCGCTTCAAAGCTTCCCTATCAATCAATTCATCAACTTTCAATACAACCTCAATTAGGGAATCTAACTCTTCACCAGTGATGTTTGCAATCTCTAGTGCTTCTTCCCTGTCGATTAGACGGTCATAGGCTTCGAATTTTGTAGTGACTTCAACACAAGGCTTTGGCAGTTTAACTCCTTCTTCCAAAACTGTTCCTGCTTCGAAACCAAGTTCTTCTGAGGTAAGTTCGCCACGCTTGTATCTTCTCCAACCAGAGCCTGCAAGATAATGGCGACACACAATCTCAAGAGGAACGAATACCCATTCGCCATCTCGTGGCGTTGTACCGGGCTCTCTGTAGATCTCTACCCGTCTAACCAAACAACGGTCAGGTGCATTCCTCTCTACAACGTGAGTTCTGCAAATTCCTTCTTTTTCTACCAATTCAAACCATTGAGTAGTAGTTCTGTTCAATGATTCCCCTTTTCTAGGAATCAATGATGGTATGATTTGGTCAAAAACCGAAATTTGGTTAGTATATCGAAATTCAAGTATGTCTGGGTCATCTGTTGACCAGACTTCTTTCACTTTACCTGCATAGAGACATTCGCCCATGAGACATATCCCTGCCAATAACGTCTTTCAACATTATTGCTGCTTAATCAAATCAAACCTAGCGCATCTTCGACACGATTTAATTCAGGACCAGTGGTTTCTCGACCTGCAATTGCTCCATTATTGGATGCTGCTAATCCTGCCCCAACATAGGGTGAGCCGAAAGACACTGTCCCAACCATAGGTGAAACACCAAGTACTTCCTCGATGATCAATACCTCGTCCGGATGAACGTCTGGATGAAGTAAAACTCCGTGGTCGTTTGCCACACCAAGAGAGCCCACTACATCTTCACCTGCTATGGATGAAACTGCCACAGGAATACCAAATACCTCTGAAATTATCTCTACACCTTCTTCAGGGATTGCTGGTGATGCAATCGCTCCATTTTCATTACAAAGAAGTAAATTTCCAGCAGTATTTACACCGCCTTCCATTACTACCACATCGCCGAATGAAGTGAGGACATCAATATCAGTTTCGGTTGCGATGTCTGCTACAGCTAATCCCTTTGAGTTGCCAGTTACTAAGGCTCCAACAAGTGTAGAACCGCCTATTGAAAGTGGATGTCTCTCTAATCCTAGATACTCATCAATTCGATTCAACGCCTCATCATTTAGTTCATGAGGATGAAAAACAACATTACCACACACTGCCAAGTAAATTCCAACCTGGTCGGAACCTAATACGTCACTGGTTGTAATTGGCATTTGATTTCACCTCGCTGTAATGACATGGGTTCATGGTTCCTTCGGAACTTATTTTCATATAAATTGGAAAAGGCCGTATTCCGCTCATTGCGGAACACGGCCGATTCGTCGCCAAGGCGACTGCGGGGATTCTTCCGAGGGAAGGAAGAGGGGCACAGTGACAGACATTCCCGTGGGCTCTCGCACCACAGTACCGGAACTGACGCAGGTG
>MDSV01161748.1_pt1 | contig 66091 bp, 119 predicted proteins | sample 810851 | NCBI WGS metagenome assembly MDSV01 (sample SAMN05326640, study PRJNA326480) | marine metagenome | isolation source: seawater | place: Atlantic Ocean: North East | collected 2012
CTCAGAATTTATTTTTCTTTCTGAGAATCTTTAATTTCTCCATTACCTTTTCAAAGTCTTTATGTTGCGAGTTCCGTACGCCAAGATTCCTTTGTAGCCATGTAACGTTGCTACGAAACATATCGCTACACTCGTCTACGTTGCGCCTGCTGTTGGGTACGTCCATGTCCAGCGGTATGACCCTAGTAATACGTAATGCCATTAGTCGTCTCCTTGTTGCATCCACCATGTAAGCCACACGGCTATGAGTAATGTTCCTATGACCTGTAATGTCTGTGCTAGTCCTACCATAGTGTGATGTCCTATGATGTGTTGTAAATGAACATAGGGCCCGGAGGCCCTATGCACTCCTCCCTACGATATACTATGTAGTATATCGCTCCCCAGTGAATACGTTAACAAGCTCTACACCTGCGCCATGTGCCGCCCTAGCTTCATAACGTTCTTCAGCTATTTGATCTGCTGTCCTTAGACTCTGTGCTTTCTTATATGACTCTAAGAACTTTGCTGTTTCAATAGCCCTTACTTCAATGCTCTTGTCTACTACTGCTTGAGTAATAAGTCCTAGCTCCAGAAAGTCATTAAGCATATCGCTGAATGGTATCTGCCCGTTGCTATCCCAACGATATACTGTATCCTGGCCGGTCTTGCTATTGTGCATGACCATACCGCTCTTGAACTGCTCTTTGATTTTTTCGATTGTGTAACCCGTTTGCGTCTTCATAATGTATGCCCTCTGTGTTTGCATTATATATACATTATACGGTCAAAGGGCTACAGAGTCAACCATTTTCTGGCCTAGTAACCCCTTGAATTGTAATGATTCTTAATCTTTTTTTATGTTGCTATAAGCACAACAACGATGATCACGGCCGCTATTATGCCGATCTTACCCATCTTCGTGTTCCAAATGTTAGTTATAAAGTCCATATGTCCTCCTTCATTGTGTATATAGTAGCATCTGCTTTGGTGAATGTCAAGCTCGATTCGTGAGTGTATAGCCAAAAAAACCCCCTGGTAAAAGTCGAGGGCACAACTCTACCAGGGGGGCGGGTCTAATAAAAGACCCTATGCACAGACTACGGAGCTCTGTTTGAGGGCATTAGCTTCGACGTAGTACTGTGTTCTCAGCCATTGCTTGCCAGTTGTCTGGAAATGCTTTAGCCAAGTCTGCTACTTTGAGCACCGTTCTTAACGATAGCTCTCGTAAACCCTTCTTATTAATGTCGATGAAGTCCACAACTTCTTCGTGAATCTCTTCAGGGAGGTTATGTTCTTTCAACATCCCATCACCAACAATCTGTTTGATACGTAGCATCTTCTCTCGCTCTGTATCTATTGTGAGATCGATGTAGTGACATCTACTCTCAATTGCCATCAAATGATCCCTTAACTTCTTCGACTTAACGTTGTCGAACTTAATATTAGTTATGAAGATCGCTGAGCCCTTGAACTCGAAGTGATCTGGCACACCTTCGTTACGCAACTTGAACGAATCTGTATTCCAACAAATCCTACGACTCTTCTTGCTATCCAAAGCCGCCTTCAATATGTTAAGACTAAGATCATCCTGGAGTACACTATCACAGTCATCGAACACTAGTACATTGTCTTTGTCTGCATAGTTAAACAGTTTACAGTACAAGCCGATCGCCGACATCGCACCCTTAACAAATTCGAACTTCTTCGGACGTCCATCAGCCGCTATGTCGTCTATAAGATCATGCTTGGCTAGTACTTTCTCTACACCAAAGCTCTTACCAACGCCTGGAGGTCCTGTTACGATCATTGCACGTACAGTTCCCTTCTTTGCGGCCTTCGTCATATCCTCTAGGATATCGAAACGCTCGCGTAAGCGTTCAACAGTCTCTTCGTCTGTTTCTTCACGCTTGGTCGTCTTCGCTTTTGTAGTCTCGTAATCGTTTGGACCTTCGACCTTGATCTTAATGTTACGATCTGGGAAGCCTGCAATTGCTCTTCCATCTACTGTTACGTAGCCGCCCTGAGCACCTACTTTGAAATGCTCTACTAGTGGAAAAACCATTCCAGTTAACTCAACGTCCTTACCTCTGATCTTGTAAGATCCGCTCTTGATTTTTATCTGCATATTATTTGCCCTCGTTGTTGAAATGTTACTGCCTTATTGTTCTTACAGTATACAGTCATGCATACTGTAAGTCAACCTCTTTTTTGCCTTAGTCTGCTCTTGAAGACCCGTAAGCCTTAACGCCGTAGGATTCAAGTACCTCTGCATAAGCATCAGCACCTGCCTCTTTAGCATCCATCGACTGACCATGATGGTCACCTGGGTTCCACAATTGCAAGCCGCTTCTGTAACCCTTCTTGAAGCCTACACTTGCAAACGCCTTGCCTATCTTTGTAGACAATTTAATACCTGGAAGCTCTACCCAAGCAAACCCACAATACATAGGTTCGCCGTATTCGTTGCCGCCGGTCTTTGCTGTCCAGTCAGCCAAGTAATCAACAGTCGCTGTCTTAGCCACTGTCAAGGCCTTCTGGTGAATCTCTGGAATCATTTCCGGAGTTATGTTTAGATTGTTGTTCATATTGCCCTCTTTCCTAATTGTTATACTTACAGTATACAGTCTGTATAACCAAAAGTCAACCCCTAATTTGCCTTAAATTAGAAAATTTCCTGCTGTCATAACCACTGATCCTATGAATACTAGGACCACACCTAATAGGTTAGCTAACATCCCAATGATCCCGAAGTAGAATAATACTGCTACCACACAAGCGATCACGAACCATCTCCATAGAGTTGCCATTAGCCCTCCTGCTTGGTTTCAAGTTTCTGGAGTTCCTTAATCATATTCAGGAACTTATCGAACATCATATCCATCTGGCTTGACTGCTCAGTGAACTTAAAGTCCTCTCCCTTGGGGATACATAATGCTTCGTATCCTGCTTTCTGAATCGCCTCTGACGCCTGGTTACAAGTATCAATGTCTGTGTAGACAACCTGTAAGTTCAACGCCGCCGCTATAAGAAGAAACTTCATTACGCCTCCTCCCCATAGTACCCATAGTCTTCGTCGGTACCAAAGCCAGCGGATGCCATCGCACTATCGTGGTCACCATCCATGCTGTCATCGTAGTCGTCGTCTTCCATGAAACGATCTGACAGTTCGTTACAGTCCATCATGTCTGCAACGTCGTCTTCACTCATGTACTTGACGCACATGGTAACAACCTCGGTTGGGTCTAATAACCCTTCCTCGATCATTGTAAGTAGTTTTTCTGTGTTTTCTCTAGCCATCTTGCCCTCTTGTTTAATTGTTTATATGTATATAATACACTCAAAATACAGCATTGTCAACCGAAAAGTTTCTCCAACAATATCAAAGACTTAGGCCTGATCGGGTTTCGCCTGCTACCCAATTAGCTAACTCATTGATATTACTACGGAAAAAGTCTACGACTGTTGGATCCTGATAAGCCAGGGTGGCTCCGATCCCTATGGCGATTCCGATGATTATGTTCATAGGAACACCGTGAGTGCTATTAGAATTTCGTTGATGATCTGTGTCATGTCTGCCCTCCTAATTAATTATTATATACATTATAACAAATTGGATTGGGTTTGTCAACCGAAAAGATAGTCGATGGGGCCCCCGAAGGGGTCCCACCTAGTCCAGTTCCCACCTACCATAGTGGATAAGTCACTGGATTTATAGAGCTTGATTAAGCTGTTTCGGTTTCAACTTCTACTTCAACCGGAGTCTCAACAGGTGTCGCAGGTGCTGTTGCAGGTTTCTCAACCTTAACATTCCTTACAACGAACTCAGCGATCGCAGACTGCGATGCTTCATCCTGGAACTTCTCGTGAGTAGAAAGGAACTTACAAACGTCAGCCTTACTCATTGCTGAATCCAGCTCGAGTATGTTGACATCTTGATGTCCGTTTTTGGTTAGGATCTTGAAACGACTTACATAATCGTTCGCGAAACGAACCTTTGTTTTGCCGTTTGACGTGGATACGCCTGCTACGGTATAGGTTTTGCTTGTTGACATAATTTTGGCCTCCTTAGCCTTAATGGTGGACAAATGTCCGCCTCTTCATTATTTGTATATTATAGCAAGAAATGGCCAATCTGTCAACCGTTTCTTTTACCAAAATATACTATTGCCTAGTGAACATTCCGGTGGTAGCCGAAAACATTCTTGATACCCGTATTCATTTCCTCAATCACTCCGGGTTTGGTGATCATGGTCACATTCCTTGCACCATTAATGATTCTGATTGTGTCTTTACCTGTTAGGGTAGTGCCACCGATTTGTATGCTTGAACAAGCTGTCATCGTGATACCCACAATCATAACCAAAAATATCTTAGTTATCTTCATCCTGAGTCCTTATAGTTAAGATCCCAAAGACAATCATCATGCCCGCCAAAGCAAAGCACAAGCCCCAATTGTCTTGTTCGTAGCCTGTAGGACCATCAATTGCTCCTACGGACCCAATCGCACATAATACAAACCCTACTGCGAAGATCGTGTTCAATGTTTTCATGTTGTAGCCCTCTTTCTATTGTTCATTATGTATATAATACACTCAAAAGCTGAGCTTGTCAACCGTTTATTTACCGAAGAAATGTGTGGTTTCCTATGACAATGACCCATGTGTATGACCCCGCCCAGCTAGGATTTACCAAATTATGGTTGTAATAGAACACGGATCCATCGGTATTATCACGGAGATCTATGTAATCCCCATCCCCTAGAGTCCAAGCCGCTACGGTTAAAGCATCTGTCCACGCCTTAGCATTAGCCTCTATTGGCACTCCGGTCTCTTCCATGTTAGCCCAGATCTTGTCAGCTTTCCCATCACAGTACCAGCTGAACTGACATCTGTGCTTGACAGGATAATATATTGCATCGTCCTCTGGAGTCTGCTTGGTTTTCCAGCTCTCCCTCTTGGGACCTTGCTGAACGACCATACAGTATGTACCTGGCCACCTCTTATCGGCAACACGGTTCCTTGTGACGTTTGCCACAGCCGCCTTACCTTCGATAGATTCTGCTCTTGCCTCGAAGTATATGTTCTCTGCCAAGCACACAAGATCGCTCACATTCTCTACCTTAAATTCTTCTATCTTATCGAAGAGAATCATCTGAGCCTGTCCTGTTAACTCGGCCGCCCCTAGCTTCTTCTCATAGACCATATCGGTCTTAGCCGGTGAGGCTGTATATACTGCGGCCCCTATGACGCCTGCCAGTAATAGTTTGTTCAAGAGTATTTGCTCCATAGTTCGTTCCACATCTCACCAAGCTGATCTTCTATCTCGTCGTTGTCATCTTGGATCGCTGGATAGGTTAACTTCTCTCTGATAAGTCCCAGAGCCTCTTGGAAGGATTCACACTCCTTCATGATCTCGCCTGCATCGTCCCAGAATTTCTCTTCTAGGTCCATCAGCCAACTTTTAACTGCTCCCATTAGTGCACCACCTTTCTTTGTTCTAACGCATCTTGAACTAGAAAAGCCGCGTCGCCGGAATGGCCGCCTATATGCCATCTATACTCACCATACTCTGGTGCGTCTAATTTCCAGTCATATATAGTAGCCTTGATCACATTCTCGTCCCTATACTCGTCTACAACCGTAAATTCAACATCCCACTCTATGTGGACTTTGTCGCCGCCGGAAGTATGAGTTGGTTCGCCGAATGCTTCAACTAGATCGGAGTAATTAGTAGTGACGTGACCCATCAATGATGTGCCATTTACGTCTACGTCGTCTCCGCTATGTATATTGATTATTTCCATTTTGCCCTCGCTTTGTTAATTGTTAAGTATATAATAGCACCAAAATATCGTATTGTCAACCATTATTTTAATGCCCTTTGATTTGGGGCGACTTTCACCGCCCCGCCTCGTTTGTTAGGATCTTCAGGCCGTGCCCAGTATTCCTAACGATCGTCTATTATTAATAGTATACCCTCAACAGCCTCGTTTGTCAACCATTATTTTCCAAAAAATAATGCCATTTTTTGGTTGACTTCTTGTCCAAAATCTGTTATAATATAATTACGCTCCCGATGGGCGAAGGCTCAGGGCTCACACGCCTGGAAAAAAGATGGGGCGACCCCAAAGATTTTGGTTGACTTCTCCCCCGAAAGATGGTATTATAATAGTATACACCGGAGCAAGAGACGGCGCTCACCAAAAAAAGAGTTCGGATAAGACAATCCAGCCGCAGAAAAACTTCGTTACTCAAAGGCTGGGCCGAACTCTGACCTGAGGATCAGACCGCTAACCTCTTGAAATCATTGAGGAATTTTGGAAGGCATTCTCTGACCTCATCCGATCTCTTAAAACGGCGACATAACCTCTTGATATCATTAGACAAAAATGCTATAATATACGGTATGAGACTAAGAAACCCTAGATTTAAGAAGTCGATCAGAGATGAGATCAAACCTCAGGTGAAGGATGAGAAATCCGATATAAAAGTCCCGGGCAAAGATCAAGTGAAAAAGCTCTGGTGGTCCAAATATTCCCCGGACTTGAAGAACCCAAAATCCAAGTAAACCTAGTGAGCCCGTGAGGCCACATTAACCTCATTAAGCCTGTAGTGAAGACCAGTGAGCCAGTGAGTCCCTATAGTGAGCTATACAGTGAGGACCATGCTGAGCTTATAGTGAGAGAGTGGTTCAGCTGAGGCATCCTATTAGTCGCTCCCGAAAGCACCATAGAGACACTATAGATGAATAGTCAAGACCGAGCCATCCTGAACACATCAGGCGAGGGAGGCCGAAGGCCGAATACTATGGCCACCATAGGTTTACGGTATCTATACGCCCATGGTGGCCCCACATTTCGGCTCATAATTATACGATAGGAAACGGTTTCAAAAAATTCTTAGAAAGGTGAGGGGAGGGTGGCGACAGGCATAGTTTGAATACTATTCACATATCCGAAAGCTCTCTACCAATCTAACAGCCAACCCTGGAGCAGAGTCATGTTATCCCAAATCGCATAGGTAAGGCCACCACCATAGACCATTACCCAGGCCAAAAAGTAAAGCCATCCTATCCTATCTTGCTCATCTTGTTTCATCTATCTAGATCCTTATAGCGGGGCCAGTGGGGGTAAATGGCCTAGAACCGTGTAGCGGGGCCTATATGTCGTATAGGAATAAGGCACGGAGTGCTTCTGTGACAGCGTCGCAGACAAGGTTATGGAGTGTAATATGCTAAAATTCCTGGCGTGTGGTAGTAAGGCTTAAGGTCATGGGATCATTCTGTGTCTAAGGTGTCTAATTGTTCTGCGTCAACAGAAGAAGAAGTTTCTTCAGGTTTCACAAGCCTTAAGTGAGATGCCTTCGCTTTCGCGTCGGATCCAGGCTTTCCATCCTGTTCTCTATTCTTCTTTAAGGTAATATTTAGGTTGCCCTCTGCATCTACTGACTCTTCTATATCGATCTCTGTAAGAGTGATGCCGAACTTCTTACCTAGTTCTTGGTTAAGGAGCCGTAATTCGTAAGCGGTTTCCTGGTCCACTTGAGCATCGCTAAACATCTCCATATAGTTCATTAATGCTGAGAGAAGCTCTTTGGTCTCGTCGTCTACTTCGTAAGAGTTTTCAGTTGTCACTTGCTGGGGTATCCTCTGAACCTTGGGCTAACGGTTTGAAAGCGATTCTTGGTTGAGTTGGCGTCTAGCTAACGAAACAAAAATCGCGGCCGACCGTAGGTCTACGACTCTGTATCACCCTTGAAAATATGCTTACCGACCGTAGGCATTCCATGCCTAAGTTTATAATCGTCTACTTCTGCGTCACTAATCTCTGATGGTAGCATTCCGCCTGTTTGGATTGCTGGCATTACAAATGGGATCGCATCTTCGCTTTCCATTGGTGTATATCCGCTCTTATATCTACTTAGGTTAGGATCTAATGACGGAATGATGTTATTGTATTTTCTAAGATCGTATCGAAGACCAATACCAATAGCATATTCTTTCGCTTCTTCCATGGTCGCGAAGTCCTTCCGAGTCACTTTCGTACCTTTTGGGTGGGCTGGATGATCCCATTGAACTTTGAATTGCTTTCTAGGTTGAGCTCTTGGTTGCTGTCTAGAAGCTATCTTATCTGCCCATAAATTTGTTAATTTACTCATGTCTTATCCTTAATCGGCTTTACGAGAATATGTCCGGGCCAAAATGTCTCAACCCATTCATTTAATAGAAAGTCTTTATTCTTCTTAATGTATTCTTCCTGAGTGTAATCTGGAAAAGATCCTTCCCAGGCTTGTATTTCTGACTGATGCTCTTCCCATTTCTGATTACAAAACCAGGCCCAGTGAAGATCATTGTTTTCCTTTTCTTGAGGCATATTCTACTTCCCCGTTTTCATCTTGTTCTAATATACTTATCGGGTCTTCTTCGTAGACGTCCCAAGGAAGGTTTCCATCTTCATATGCTCCGTACCAGCCTTCTTCTGAATCTCCCCATTCAGCAACCAAATCGGTATTGTCCATCTTGTGATAACCCTTACAGCCATCAGCCAATATGTGGATTAGGTTATCGTGGTTGTTTTCTTCTCTAATATCTCGTAGAATAAGATAGGCTTCGTATTGCATCATTCGTTCTGCCAAAACATAATGGCTCAACGATAGTCCTCGCTTGTCCTCTACGATATTTTCGTGTTCTGCTGGTAAAAATCCTAGCTCGTTCTCATTAATGTCTTCGTGAATGCCCTTTTCATCATAGACCATAACTCTTGACCCCCATTGTTCAGCAACCGTGTATTTCTTCTTAGATTTGCCCTCGTCTAAGCACCAAACTCTATCACCTTTGACGTATAAGCTCATGGTCGGTTAGTCAACTCCACTACTGAGCCAAAATATTTGTCAAATGTATCTAAAAGGTGATTGTAGTCGCCACCCATCATTTGTCCCATTATCAAATCACCATCTAAGCCAATCTGTCTTGCTAGACTTCTAGCATGACCTATCAATGCAAAGGCATTGCCATCAGGTCCAGACAAATCAATATAGTGATGTCCTTTATATGTCGCCATTATCGTATCTCCTCATCAATTGATCGTTGTTCGTTGAATCTTCGCTCTTGGGTTTGCCTTACAGACTCCTTGTAAGATTCTGCAAGTTCTTTCTTTTCCTGTTCCGCTTGGGCTAGGAAATCCTGTTCCTCTACATCAAAGAATGGAAAGTAGGAGCAACCTGGGGTATTCTCAATGAGCTTTTGAAACTGCTCATCTGCATCTTGCTCGTCGACCGCTTCAATTACGGTTTCGTCTAGTCTGCTCAATGCGTCTTGCATACCACAGAAGTCAAAGTGTATTTTGAATTTAGGCATTCGCGGCCGCCTTCTTCAACTCTTCATTCTTCTTGTCAGCTTCTTCCTCTGCACGATATTCTTCTCGGTGCTCCAGGATGTTATAGTAATCGTCTAGTTCTTTACCAAGCGGATCAGCTTCAAAGAATCTGTCTTCATTATCTGAGACTGTGATGCAATCATCATTGCCATCAAGCCAAAGACCAGCGAAATCACATCCACCTTCAAAGTAATAGGCTCTTATCTCTGCCCAATCTTGTCTAAGAAGTTCTTCGTAAATACCTATTGGGGGTGCCCAAGCCGTATCAAATGCTAGGCATAATGTTTTCTTGCCGTTAACATTTTTGATTTCGTTTTGATAAAATGAGTCTTCGCCATCGACATCCCATTTCGTTCCCCAATGATCAACTCTCCAATCATACCAATTATCAAAACCATGTTTTTCTTGGAGACGTTTATTCGTCTCTTTCTGTTCTTTGGTTTCGTCTCTTGCTGGAGATTGAGTATCGCTCAACTCTGTTGGAATTGGTAAGATGTGATTGAATAATCCCTTACCGTCTTTTATGACCTTTGAAAGCTCTTCGAGTTTTTCGATAGGTCCTTGTAGTTCTAAATTGTTATTACACCAATTTGGCATATTGCCCTCCTTCTGTTAGCCTTGTTTGCCTTAATTGTTAATACTATTATATGGCCTTTAGGGGCAAATTGCAACCCCTAAGATTACCATATAAAATAGGCCTGATCTTGGATTTTTGAAGACTCCCCCTACTAAAAGGGCTCGAACTTAATCCCCCAGCGAACTTCTAGGTTGTCGCCTTTGTCATAAGTCCATCTCAGGCTTCTGTCTTGCATCTTTTCGTTTTTTCGATCTACGATCTGGCAGGAAAACGGGCCGCAACGGCCAAAAACCTCTAGTCTAAGAATATCCTAGTTCCTAGACCAAATTCTATCTACTTAGATCACCCCAAACAATAATGGCGCAACCTAAACATCCAACTCCAGCATATTGCCAAAGGTTCCAATCATAAGCGAACGGATCTTGTAAATGAGTTCCATAACTTAATGAAACAATCCCTCCTCCTATAAGGCAGATGAATAATATAAATTTCAATCGTCCCTTTCTTTCACATCATACTCGGCTTCATCAATATCCCAGCAATCATCCCAGGATACAATGAACTCCTTGTGACTCTTTTCGTCAATGACACGAACGAGCCTTTTGTCGTTATCCCTAACTCTGATAACTCCAAACCCTTCATACATACCGGGTCCTTGCAACGGAGTATCTGACAAGCCATTCGGGCGACCAAATGTATCTAACATGGTCTCAACCTTAAACTTGCAGGCATAACTCTGACCCGCCTTTATCTCTGTCATATCTTTTAACATACTACCTCTCCTTCAATTGCTAAAATAACATCCCGCCCAGTAGTCACACTCGACATATTCTAGCTCTGCGACTTTCTTTGTCTGCTTTGGTGCTTCAAATGATTTTGTATATCGCATTCCTTCACCAACACAGATGTCACTTGTTCCTTCGCCTGCAATTTGACATTCTTTTAGACTTTGATGGGTCTCAACATATTCAAACGGACCATTATTAAACCATTCCGGTTGAGCAACGAATCCACCCCATACTACTCCTAAAATACCTGCAATCACTGACATAAATTTCTCCTAATGAATTGTATCGTTATTATCAGGACAAAAATGCTCCTCCATAGCTAAGATATCATGAATTTTGATTGTTGGAAATGACTCTGCCAAAGCATCGCAGGCATCTCGAAATCCTGTTGCCACAATCTCAATTGATTCTGTAGCCGTTTGGAATATAAAAGTTCTTAACATTATTGTCCTTTCCAGGGTTGATACCCCAGCTTGCCTAGGGTTGAATCTACTGTGGCCATCTCGTATGACCCACTCTCGCTTGAATCCCTAATATCAAGCAGAGCATTTACCAGTTCGCATTCTCTTGTCATTCCGCCAACTGATTCTGTGAAAAATTGATTCTCGTCCTTACTGCGTCTGGCTGTTAAAACATCATCGACATTATACATTATCATGATTTGCCCCCGTCAGTCCGTAGTGAATAAGCATCTCCTTGTTGGAGATATAAAAGTCTGTATCACGATCGTAATACTTTCCTTCTTTGGGATCATAATACAATATCTTGCCCGTGTCGAATACAAATGGCCCTTCAAGTCCTTCGCCACTTAAATCGGTGTATCGTTTACGATCGATTGGAGGTAAAGTATAGTGAGCCATTATTCTGCCCCCAATACTTCATAGGTGACTCTTGATGGTAAATTGTTTAGGAAAGTTTTCAACTCTTTCGGGCTGAAAAGTTCGCCGAGAATGTCGACGTTTTTATAATTCGTGAGCTTGACCACTTTGAACATTTTTTCCTGAGCGGCCAATCTGTTCTGTGAGTGTTGTTTAATTACGATCTTGGAAGTCATATGCTTCTCCTGTTATTAAATTGTTATAATACTATTATAAGGTCTTTGGACCTAAAGGTCAATAACTTTTTCGACCCTTTTTCTTCCAATTACTCGCCGCCGGCACCCCATAATATTCTGCTCCGCTAATTCCAGCCGGAATAACTTCAACCTTGCCACCTTTAGCCAAAAACTCTGCCATCAGCTCATCATTAACTATTTGGCTAGGTCGTCTGTTATCATATTCGACTTTTTTTGGTTTTGCTCCATTTACTTTTTTCATGTTTCTCCTTTTCTAAAAGTCTCCGGGAGCGACTTGGACAGCCTTAAGTCCTGCATCTCTCCACATTTGGACGACAGCATCTCTGTCATCAAATACCATTTTGGGATCGTAGCCGTTCGCTCTCATCTTATCAAGCATCTCTCTTTTGACAATGACATCTGATCTGTAATCAGTATCACTTCGCATATAGATCTTCTCAAAGACAAGCCCATTCCCCATCAATTGTTTTAGGGTGATACCTCGTTGGCTTCTGTTCCTACCGCTGGAAATAATGATTCGATGACCAGCTTTCTGTAGGGCGATTGCCACTGCAAAGATTTCTGTGAATGGTGTGTCGTTCGGAGTCTGCTCCCTAAAACTATCCCAGTCTTTGGGTTTAGACTCTACGAACTTTTTACGATGTGAAATGTCCATCAAAGTTCCGTCTACGTCGAAAATGATGTCCATAATCCTACCCCCTAATTATTCTGCCTTTGTTTTATCCTGGACGAATTCTGCGCCTTGGTTGACTAAATCTTTAGCCGTATCAACCACCACATTCATTTGTGACGGATCTTGATAAAGATAAAGACCTAATGCTCCGATAGCCATCCAGAAGATTGCCTTAATCATAAGCCTCCTCCTTTTGTCGATCTTGAATTTGTAATTGCAAGCCTATCGAGTTGGATAAGCTCAAAGCCATATGTGGCCATTTCCAAACAAGATCCTTAATAAACCGATCTCGCTCGGTTAAGTCCATTCTAGCCAATTGTTCCACTATATCTATATTCATATGCCTTTACTCCAATGCCTTATTATTTTATTATTATACGGTCAAAGCCAAAAAAGGTCAACCTTTATTTTTCTCCCTAACTCCGACTGAATTGAGGCTTTTCACCAAAGCCTGGTGAACGGAAGAACCTCTTTTGATTTCCCGATTATATTCTTCTTGTCGGGTCCTGGCCAATTTATGTATTGGTACCAGTTTGTCGAACTTATGATAATTTGATTTTTTATTTGGATCTTTGAATTTCCAATGCCCCATTAGATCCTTCTAAAATTATTATGAAAATTGATTGGACGAAAGTCTTTGCCATAGGCATTTACGACTCTGTGATTATAGTCGTGCTCGTTGTGGGCTAGGTTTCGAACAACCCCTTCCCAGAAATTTCTTGCCCATTTACTCAGGTCAGTTCGAGCAAGGAGAGATTTTACTCTCTCCGCTCGTTCAATTTGAAGTTGTTCTGAGTAAGGACCCATTACGCCTCTTCTCCGATGCCTAACTTCTGCACCAAAGTTCCAGAGACTTTCCAACGAACCTGTGTCTTGCTATCAAGGACAACCAAAGTCTTTTGATTAACCTTAACAACCTTACCGGAAACTTGTTGGCCTCTACGACCTTCAAATCCTACAATGTCGCCTACCATAATAGTTCTGGTAGCCTGACGTGAAAGATGCTGTCGCTTCAGCTTAATGGCTTCGATCACTTCATTCAGTTGACCGTTGTCCATTTGGTAAATTAGTTCGCTTGCCTTTGTGACTAGATTGTTCATGTTTGCCTCTCTATTGATTAATGCCTTCATTGTCCTTATATTATAAGGCCAAAATCTCTAAAGGTCAACCCCTAAGATTAACCTTTTTCATTACTTTTATCCAAAATAGGGAAGTCTGTTTCCTTACAATATTCAGGCTTATCATATTCTGGTAGTCCGTCGTTGTGGCAATCTTGCCACGTCTCATAATCAGGTTCTATGTAATCATACCCTGGTAAACAATCGGCTGATAGGAACATATGATATTCTCCTACCTGCATATCAATTTCATTAAATTTCTTCTGCTCCACTAAACATGATTCCATAGTGTCTTGTGGAATAATCATTTCCATATAATTATTCTGTGACGGGATCGCTCCATGATGATTCATGCCCATCGAAATAATTAAGACCGCTTCAGCTATCACTCTACATCTCCTCCGTTTCGCCGTTTAATTTTACGAGTTGGATTTCTCCTAAATCCTTCCCTGTTCTTCGAAAATTAACATAGCCTCTTTGACAGAGCAAATCAATTGTCGCTCCTGAGCCTTGTCGTCTGCCTGCGTCTCTGCCTAAAAGATATCCACAGAATAAAAGTCCTACGGATAATAATAATGTCTTGATTAATATACTCTCTATCATAAATTTACCTGGTCAATGACCCCTATTAAAATTAGAAATAAAATAGAACCTCCAACTACTAGGCCTCCAAAGAGAATTGTTTGATATAGATTAATTGCGATTCGTCTTATCATTCTCTATCTCTTCCAATAACTGCCTATGCTCAAAACCTTTTAAGGTCTTTTGTTCTTTTGATATTTGATCCATCAATGAGCTTTGAGCTTCGAGCAAACCGTTTACCTTGCCCAATTGAGCCATATGCTCACCGTGACTATATTTTATTGTCTTTGTCGCCATCTTTGTTTCTTGGTCTTTCGTTGTTCCATTGCATCAGCATATATGTCACAATGCCTAAGCCGAAAATTGTTAAAAGTAATCCTAATAATCCAAATGGGGTCATACTCTAAACCTATTCATCCAATGACCGAAATTATCTGGACTTCTACCCTTCCCAGGCTTGTGGCCTAAGTAATTTGAACCTTCGTTAACGACCTTTGCCGTTCCGTATCGTCCGCCCGTATTAAGAACCCAACCATGTGGGCCTACCATTACAGCCTTACCGCTAAAGGTTTGGCCTTGTGGAGATTCATACCAAACTTTGTCGCCCTTTTGAATCTCTGAAAAACATTCGTCTGTCCAACTTGTCATTATTCCTCCTATCTAAACTTTGACATCAATCTGTCGCATTCGTCTGTGAAATCCTGAGACTTCATAAACTCTTGCCACGTCTTGTATTTCTTTTGAAACGTCTTGGCATACCAACCATTATAATATGATTCTCTCGCCGCCTCTTCACGAGACTCATTATATTGTATATCGTCTTGGTATGGTGCTGTCGGCATCTAATCCAATAGTTTCATATAGGCTTCTGGTTCGTTTGTGATGAACCAATCCAAGCCTTTTCTAAGATGTTCATCATTGCCGATCAATTCGGCTCCCTTAATGCAATCATAAACCGCAACCGCATCTGGTGGTAGAGTGACTTTCACTCCACTGAATGGATTTGTGATTTCCTCTGATTCTTTTAGAACTTCGCAGGGGAAAGGTAAAGCTCTTTTTTCTCCGTTTACCATTATGCAACCTCCTGGTGATATCTGTCTGTGAAGTTCACCGGTAATCCATTCGGATCATATTCGGATTTCTTACCGTTGTAGACATATGGCTTATCGTATGAGCCTACATCTAAATCGATATAAAATGCGGTATGAAAATAGTCTGTCATCGCATCGCTCTTGTCAAACCATTCACGACCACCTTCAGCCAATGCTGGAGCCGTCTTAATTATTTTTTCAATTTCTTCGAAAAGGGGTTGATGTTTTCCATACATATGGAGATGATAGATATTCACTTGGGCATATTGATCGCCGTCTCTGTAAATATCTGAAAAGTCAATCGGTCCTGCTTTGATTGTGACGTGGACACTTGAATGATGTCTTTTTCTTACGCCAAACTTCAATCCGGTATGTCCGAATCGTTTCTTTAACTCGTTTCTTATTGCTGAAACTTCTTCTGTTTTTATATATGCCATTTAGTTTGCCTCTCGTTTGCCTTAGTTATTATTACATTATATGGCCAAACATCTTAAAGGTCAACCTCTAAGATATCGCCATTTTACTTACATATCAAAGCACCACTGGTCCCAAGGTTCCGTTTCCGTAGCCCTTAAAACTGATTTTGATACAGAAGTATCCCTAAAATCAAATCCATCAATAACATTTTCTGAATGGATGAAATTGATTATTGCTTTTTGAACCGTGCAGGCGACATCTTCATCAATTCTGTCGCACCACAGAGTTCCATATTGGAACCAAGGTTCAATTTTCAATTCATGTTTCCTAGCCACATCAAATTTGACCGCGTCTATAACTTTTCTTTCAAATCCCATTATGCAACCATCCTTTCATTGCCTACTGCCATGCCTTGTTTAATTTCACCTTCAAGATGTGCCTTGCCTGGCTCTTGCATACCTTGTTCTGAAAATGAAACATCACAGCCAACCAGCTTCGAAATTGCTTTTTCAAAACCTTTGTCTGTATAAATTTCCCAGGGACCGTTATGGTCAACCCAAACATTTATAGTCGTGGAATATTCTTCATCAACATCCCATTCATAACCGTATTCCCATTCAATCCTTTCAACATCGATAACCATGTTTTTGGTCTGCATCCATATTGAAGAACCATCAAGTTTGATCACGCCGTCTTTGCCGAGATTCATTAAAAGTGTATTTTTTCTGATAGCCATTAGCCCTCGCCTCCTGGAACGACTGAAACAGAGCGACATACCACCGCTTCTAAATCTTCAGTCAATTTACGAAAGGTAGCCAGCTGATCGTGTAGATCAAAACTACCGCTTTCACCCGTGTCACGATCCAAAGCATCTAAGACTTCAACCTTGTGTTTGACCAGGGTGGTTAGTGATTCGAGATTAGAAAGAACTTCTAATTTCATTTCGTTGTTGGTAAAATTTGTAGTCATGTTTCCCTCCATTACATTGACCAATAAGTTTCTGAAGCTGGTGAACAAGAAATTGGAGTATTGATGCTCTCCTTATATTTCTTACCAGTCATCATATTAGTTCGCTCAACCATCTGCTCGATGGCCTTATAATAATATGTAGATTCTGCTACCGCAATATTTTTGAGCTTCGTACCGTTTTTAAGAAAATGTTTTTTTGATGCCCTTGTGACTGACGCTTTCGCCGCCGATTCGGTTTTGAATGGTCCGTCTGTGATTGCTGAATTGTCTGTGTTATAAACTAGATATGCCATTTTGCCCTCTTTCTGTTAATTGCCTAATTCCTTATTATATTACTATTATAAGGTCAAACGGCCAAAAGGTCAACCCCTAAATGCCGAAAAAAGGCATTTTTTTTCTTGACTATATATTGTGGGTGATCTTATACTTGTTAATAATGCAATTTATCTTCACATCCATTTTGGCAGTCCCAAGTGAAGCCCTGTCTTTGGGCTTCTCGAACCGCACCGTTGGGCTCATTTGGAATGAAGATCCAATTTTCACCGCAAGTGATACAGACGTCTCCGGGTTTGTCACCTAAAGCAACCTTCTTACCGCCAGTGAGCCATTCTAACTTAGGATTAGAATTTACAGAGCTCAGTGAAGAGCAACCTGTAGTGAAGGCAAATAGACATATAATTAAGGCAGTGACGGTTATCATTCCTAGTTTTCTTCGCATTTAACCTGACTCCTTTGCTTATAGGTTATTTTTTGTCAAATAGTGATTTGATGGAGTTCCAATTATTAAGTAGTTGGGCTTTACCTTCTTCTTGTTTACCTTTTTGGTAATACATAGTTTCGGTTTTTTCATTTTCCCACCACGTCTTTAATTTACTACCAAAATCTTCTACCGGATTGGCATGAGCTTTTGGTAAAAACAAAATAATTGTAATCAACATCAAGATAATAAAATTGATAGTTGTTTTCATATAATATGTATAGTAAGGTCAAACGTCTCAGAAGTCAACCATAAATGGTAAAATAAATCGGCAGAGCTGGATGACACAAGTTCATGTGGGTTCTCACACCGAAAACCACAACCATTCCATTAAGTCTTTGTCTTTATTGGGTATTTTCTTCGATTGGTCGCTGGCCGTACAGCGGGGCCTTTTGGTTAAATTTAATCAAATTCCTCGCCTGGATAAAATGGAACTAGGGTTTTCCATTTTTCTGGATCCGGGCTACAGGATTCTGTGTGGTGGATGGTCGTGGAACAAAATTTTCTAGTTGCCTCCAAAGCCTCCAAGACCGTTTTTGAGTAGACCCAAATTTCTGACAGTGAGCCAAATGCATCAGTGAGCACTTTGTCCAGTGAGCTTTTATTCAGTGAGCTTTTATAAGTTTGGATAGCAGTGACGCCTTCTGTCTTGTTAAAGTCTCTAGAAAACTTATCGCCATGCAACCATGTACAAGGTGTTAATGCACGTGACCTTAACTTAACATCTTCTGCAACCATGCCATGCATTTCTACATTAACGAAACCCATTTCTTTTAAACGATCATAAGTTCTACCACCTATGCAGTAAACTTTTTCACTTAATAGTTCTACTATGTCGTGTTCGTAATGTTTTAAAGGTTCAATGTGAGTTAGTAGCAATGGTTGTTTCCATGCTTTACGGTGGGGAATAGTTTCGGTTTGTAAACAGGGTAACCATAAACTATCGGGAGGTAATCCCTTGGGTTTGTTAATCTGCGTATATAACTTCATGCTCGTGTAAATATTTAGTTGACAAATGTGCCCTATGGCACTATAATAGAAACAATAGAAAGAAGCAAAATGACACATTTGGAGAAGCTACAGCGGGGCCTATAATAAATACTATTAGTAATAGACCAAAATAGCCGTGTTCTACGGCTGGCTCGAAAGGGGAAATCCAATGACAACATTACGCAACTTCGCTATCAATTTAGAGATAGGACAGGAAATACTAGTAGGTAAAAATGACGACAAAGCAAAGATTACTAAGATCGAATATCACCAAAAGTCAGGTGATGTAATGATCAACACAACACGAGGACCCCGTAAGGCATTGTCGTTTAAGTTACTAGAAGAACAATTTGCCTGTCCGGCAGACAAATATAGATAAATATTAGTATGAAAATACTTGACATCGATAAAACTGTAGTTGCTGGAATTGAAGAAGCTCAAGCTACTGCAAAACTATGTAAGTCTTCTAGACCTGACAGCTCGTTAGGAGCAAGTGCTCTATCATCTTGCAAAAGCCAAGGATATCGAATGAGATCCGGCGGGAAGAGTCACAAGGTAGGGAAGAAGAGGGTTACTGTCGGTGGTAAGAAAATAAAAGGAAAAAAATATGGTGGCCCATTACCCGACTGGAGTTAGTATGCATACAACCTACAAAGGGAAACTTCTTGTAGCAACACCTGTATTGGCAAACAATGTTGTCTTTAATCAGGCAGTAGTTTATCTATACGACGAAAATCCACAAGGGCAAGTAATGGGTGTTATCTTAAATAAGCCTAGTCAATTTAAAATTAGTAGCCTAGGCTCTTTAAAAGATATACCATTTGATCCATCATTAGACTTAAAGTACGTACATAAAGGCGGTCCAGTAAGCGACACGTCGGTTATTTTGTTACATACTAATGAATGGGTGAGTACAAATACCTTAAATGCTAATAATCAACTATCCATTACAAGCGACCTGCTTATGATTGAGAAGTTAGCAACAGGTAACGAACCGAAAGGTTGGCGAATGTTCGCAGGCATGAGTGTCTGGGGAATGGACCAACTGGACAACGAAGTCAATAATCAACACGCATGGCTGATGGCCGATCCTTCCGATACTAATGTGTTTGATTATGATGAAGAAGAACAATGGTTGAAAGCATTAGAGCTGTGTTCACAGCAGATGTTATCGAATTACATATAGACTACAGATAAATACTTTTGCTATAAAAGGAGGCAAAAATGATGAGAATAACTACTTGGACAATCGGGCTCTGTCTCGCTTTTTTAGTTGCCTGTTCTAGCGTAACCGCACAAGAGAACACTATCCCTACACCTAAAATAAATCCTGAGGTACAACCTGGAACACCTGGACCAACAACTCCTGGAATGCCAGAAATGTTTAACAATGAGAAGAAACAACAAAATCCAATAGCAAAGTGGCCTGCATTGTTTGACTGCGGACCAACTCAAGTAATAGTAGCTATTATTAAAGGTAAATATCAAGAACAAGAATTTATATTAAGCAAGGGATCTGTGCAATTACCCGACGGGCGTATATTACAATCACCAATGCTATTTTATCTTAACCCTCAAACTAAAACGTTCTCGGTTGTAGCACACTTCGGAAATGGTTATAGTTGTATAGTTGCTTCAGGTAGTGAGATGCAACCATTTACAGGACAGGGACAAAAGCCGCAAAACCAAGCGCCGGAAGGACCTGGATTGAAACCTGGTAGCGACCAAAGATTTCAAGGACCATATTTAGAAGCAAGACCACCGATCGAAATAAATGCACCAATAGTTGGTGACGATCGTATATTAGCCTTATTACCATAATTCTTTCACGAAAGGAACACTATGTACACTAAAGAGAGTATTAATTCTCTGCTGAACATTTATACGGGTAGAGTAAGTTATACAAAAAGTTGTGGGACCGAGCGAGAGTATATGTTAAAGAGCCATCCTTTACAATCAACAGAACATAAGAAAGTATTCAAACCAGAGCACCCAAACAAAGTAGTCTTATGGTGTGTTGGTAATAATAAATGGCGTTACCTACGTCCAGAAGGCGTTACACATATTCAAACGGAGTTTTGATATGAAGTTTTTTATAGATACAGCAAACAAAGATAAAATAATGGAACTAATCGCAACAGGTATGGTTGATGGTGTTACTACTAATCCATCACTTATAGCTAAGAACGGCGATGATATGGCAGAGACTATTAAAGGTATCTGTGATATACAAAATGGTCCTGTTAGTGCTGAAGTAACTGCTACAGACTATGAGGGTATGGTTGAAGAAGGAGAATACCTAGCTAGTTTGGCAGACAATGTTGTTGTTAAAGTTCCGTTAACACAAGAGGGATTAATGGCTTGTAAGACATTAAGACATTTAGGAATACAAGTAAATGTTACGTTATGTTTTAGTGTAGGTCAAGCATTATTAGCCGCAAAGGCTGATGCAACATACATATCGCCATTCGTTGGACGTTTAGATGATACAGGTGAGAACGGTATGGTTCTTATTGCTGATATCGTAAAGATGTATGGCCTTCATGGATTTCATACTGAAGTATTAGTTGCAAGTATAAGAACTACAAAGCACGTAGAACTAGCCGCATTATTAGGTGCAGACGTTTGTACAATACCTCCTAAGATTTTATTAGAACTTTATGAACATCCGTTAACTGGAAAAGGATTGGATGCTTTCTTGGCTGACTGGGCTAATACTGGCCAGTCTATTTTACCTCAAGGACACGGAGGTATGCGGGACGAAAAACGTCTTGTTTTAGGTCCTGATGATGGATCTTTTGCAATTTGATGTTCAAGTTGTTTAACTTTTTCTTTTAACTTATTAACTTCTCTAGTTAAATTAGCTACTTCTTTTGCTCCACGGTAGCCAAACTCTGTGTATAGTGTAGGTGATATTCCTGGTTCAGGTACCTGATAAGGACCGTCCTTCTTCCTCATAGTATGCTCCTCTATACTATTTGCTGGTAGCCATTCCGGCTAGGGGATTCTCTAATGCTTTCTCGATCTTCTTACTAATCTTTTCTTCTTGTTTCTCTAATGCTTCTTCTACTTCTGTTTTAACAATCTTTAATTGTTCTTTTACGTCTTTAACAGTTGCATTAATGTCTGCACGTAACTCTCTATCTAATAACTTTGTTTCTTTGTTTGAATCTTCAGTTAAATCTGTTACGTAATCTAAATCCTTTTTAAGATCTATTTTAATATCTCGTGTGTAATCTCTGGCAGTTATTACTGATTCTTGTATTTCTACTAGCTTCCCTTCAATGATAGCTATACGTTTATCAAATCCAGATAGGTCTGGAGCAACATACTTGTTAATCTTTGCTTCCATCTGTTGATATCTATTAAAGAGTTCAAAGCCTCCCCATAGACCACCCATAATAGTTCCTATTAAAGGTATAATGATTAAGAGCTTACTGCCCCCTACTTTAATTCCTTTGTACTCTATCTCTGCCATTGTTATCCTTTATACTATTTATATTGTTGGTCTATCATCTCATTCATGATCTTATCGTTAGCTCTTTCAAACAAGCTAGCCGCTGGGTCTATTAACTGTGGCATATCTGCATAGGCTTGTATGTCGCTATACCAGTTAGCTAAATCTTCATTGTTTTTCTTTTGGTATGCTTTAAATGATTCTGTATCTGTTAAACTAGCCATTAAAGCTATTTTAGTTGCTTCGTTAAGAGCACTATAAGTATCAGCCATAGCTCTTAATATCTTGTTAGCTATCTTCTGTTTAGCCTTAGCAACTTCTTTTTCTATCTTTTCTCGTTTTTGCTCTTTAGTTAATTTTGTTTTGGACTTGGAGTCTTTATTGGATCCAGACTTGTCAGCACTTTCACTCTTATCCGACTGTGTGGACTCATTGCTGGACGTTTCTCCACTGTCTGCCACTTGCTCTTCCACATCACTACTGGACTCTTGTACGGTTTCCGACGTCTCATTACTTTCTCCTTCACTAGTATTTGTCTCTGTTGTTTCAGTTTCGGTAGTCGTTTCGGTTGTTGCTTCTGTACTTTCAGTAGTTGCTGTTGACTCTGTAGTAGCTTCTGCAACTTGAACTTCAGCAACCGCAGTTTCAACACTTGCAGTTACTTGTGTTTCTACTTCTGCAACATTAACCATTTCAGTAGTAGCAGTTGTTCCGCCTGAGTCTGCACTAAAATCTAAACTTATGTTAGCAACTTCATCAATTGTAACTACACCTGTTTCTAAGTTTGTTGATGCCATTTCAACAGTTGCCACGTTAGCTGTTTCGTCAACTTCAACATTAAAAACTAACTGAACACCGCCGCCTTGATTACCAGCTACATTAACTGTAAAAGAATCTTGATTAGCAGTTGGTGTTTCAATAACAGGTACTGAGGTTTGATCTGTTCCAGGTTGTATTAGTGGATTATAAACTAATGATGTTTGGCTTTCTAATGTATCTATAGCAGACTGAATAGAGTTTGTAATTGTTTGGTTAATTGTTTCTACTACTGTTTCCAATACATTATAAGTTAAACTAAGGTTAAAGTTTTGTATATCTGTGTCCCAGCCATAGCCATCATAGTTAGGATCTATTCCAAGGAACGTTGCTATTATCTGTGAGTTTGCACCATATGTATTAGTTCCAACTTCTAAAGTTGTACTAAACGTTTGGTATGAATTAGTTAATGTCCAAGTATTAGTTTCTTGTGTATTAGCACCTGTATCAGGATCATAAAGTTTTACTGTAATTGAAAATTGTGTATTACTTGGGCTAGAATCTCTACCTTGTGCAGTAGCAGTTGCATCAAAGCCATAGTTTAAAGACTCTTGATTCATCCAATGATCTGTGTCAGTTGTATATTGGTGTTGTCCTTCTGTTTTAATATGAAGGTCGTCATAAGCGTTAGTGTGTCGTCCACAACCATATGGATCTCTATAAAATCCACTTCCAGCACCATATTGACAATTTACTTTAGCATCAGATGGATTGTTGACTCCAGCATAATTTAGGGTAATATCTGACTGTGGGTGTGTGCCAGGATTAGTAATAATATCACCTGTGCTTGTTTCTGTTGTATTAATAGTTGTTTGTGTTACTTGTTGGGTAGACGTTACGTTTTCTATAATTGTTTCTGTAAATTTAGTTACTGTTACAGTTTCTAGGTTATCACCAACTTGTTGAGTAGTTGTAGAATCAAGAACACTTGAAACAGTCACTTCGGTCACAGTTCCACCTTGCGGTCCTGTACCCCCAACTTGATATTGTTGATCGTATGCTAGACTATAAGAGGAAAAGCAACATAGCAAGACTACCAAGGCCAACGCCCCAAGTTTTCTTGTTATTGTTCCACTCTTTTTCTGTATTTTCAAGTTCATGTTCTTTTAACCATTCTTCGTAATCTGGACGCTTCTCTGGATTTTCTGCCCAGGCTTTCGCCGCTTCAATTCCAATCTTGCCTTTGAATGGACAAGGCGTTCCAGCCATCTCCATTGCATTAAAGACTCTTGCGTCTTGGCATAGTAGACTGACTGCCGCGACCTTCATACCCATACCGTATAACGATCTAGATAGTTTTAGTCTTTCACAGTTTAAATCTCTAATGGTAGTACCGCCGGCTATTCCAAAAATTTGTGTTTGTATCGCGGCGCTTGTTCCTGTAGAACATACGTCCTGATTGTTAATCATTACGTTTGGTGCAGATGCTGTAGGTGGTGTTCTATCTACAGTTGTTGTTCCTGTAACAGTAGATGTCACAGTATTCTCTGCGTGAACTGTAGTAGATATCAAAAGCAAAGTCAACGTGACAATTGCTAGATAAACTGTTGTAATTTTACCCATGCCCTCAAGACCCTCGCTTTCCTGGTAGAGTTGTGCCCAATATTAAATTATAGTTTTTCTATATTAGTATTTAGTTATTATCTTATATTATAATAAAATACTAACTATCTCGGAGTTAAGTACTACTATAATAAAGATAACAATAAATCGCCCATAGCACTACCCCAAGCCTGTGGAGTTGCGTATGAGTCTTTACGTGATTGAAGTTTGCCTGTATGCTTTCCGTCTAAAAACATTTCAGCATTTAAATAGTCGTAATGTACATTGCCAGCAAGTGCAGTATGACAGTCACCTCCTATGCGTTCTAGTAATGCTCTTTCTACTTGTGCATTATAATATGTGTCTGGATCATTAACGTGTGCAATAGCATTGTTTGTTTTAGTATCGTCTACTCTTGTTTGTAGTGCTATAATACCTTGGCATACAGCAGGTACTATATCTAATAGTCTTTTATCTATATCAATGTTTAATAAGTCTAAGCCTGCTCCAGCTAAGACAATAGCATCATAGTCTCCACGATGTAACTTGCCTATTCTTGTATCGATGTTACCACGAATGTCTTTAACTTCAACCCAAGGAAACAATTTTATTATTTGTGCTTTCCGACGTGGTGAGCTAGTACCAACAACAGGAGACCTTTCACTATCGTAATTAATCTTACCTAACAAATAATCATTGCAATTATTTCTAGGCATAACAACATTAACAGCTAGACCCGGAGTTGATAGGCCTGGCATATCTTTATAGCTGTGAATTGCTACATCGATAGTTCCGTTTAGTAGTTCTTTTTCAATAGTGCTACAGAATACAGACTTACCGCCCATCTCTGCTATTGGAGTCTTTTGATCTTTATCGCCTTCAGTTTGTATGATAACCTGTTGCCAAGCAGAGCCATAACGTTTTTGAACTAATCCTGCTTGTACAGTTGATAATAAACTTCCTCTATATCCTACCTTCATACTACTTCCATCTAGCTTCTGGTGGCAACGACATTAATATTGCATCCATGTTGCCTCCAGTTTGTAAACCAAACTTTGTTCCACGATCATACATTAAGTTAAACTCAACATATCTTCCTCGTTTAATTAATTGAATATCTTTATCTTTTTGTGTATACTTTTGTCCGTAGTTACGTATAACAGTTGACTCCATTATATGTATAAACTGTTTGCCTACGTCTTTTATAAAGTCAAAGCTCATATGCTCTGGATCATTGTATTCAAAGAACAAGCCACCTATGCCTCTTGTTTCTTGTCTATGAGGCAAGTAAAAGTATTCATCACAGGCTTTAGAGAACTTCTCGTAGTATGTTGCATCGTACTTGTCGCACACTTCTTTACACTTATTATGATACCATTTTTTATATCTGCTATCTTCTATGCAAGGAGTTATATCAAAGCCACCACCATACCATGTTACTCCAGTCTCTATCATTCTAGTATTAAAATGCATAGCTGGAACCATAGGATTTTTAAAGTGTAATACTATTGATATACCTGTTGCTCTATACTTGCGACTTTGATTAGTTCCGGGTATTTGTTTTGCAAAGTCTTTATCGAATTCGCCTGTTACACTTGAAAAGTTTACTGTACCTTTTTCAAAAACCTCTCCATACATTACTTTGTGTTCTTGATGCCACCCTTCACGTGTTGTTTTATTAGGAGACTTCATGCGTTTAGGCTCTGACCAACCATCATCACCTAAGGCTTCTAGTTCTTCTATCTTATCACAGACTAAGGCTTGTAACTCTTGAAACCACGATCCTGCTGTAAAAATATTCATTACGAAAACCTTGTGCGTATTGTATCTATAAATGTGTGTACGTTATATTCTGGTGTCTCTTTATTAATGCCGTGTCCTAATCCACATACCCAACCTGTCCTGTCAACTTCTTGTAGTTGATCACAAAACATATTCAATTGCATCTTAAGTTTATTAGCTGGCCATAATAACATCTGTTCACTAAAGTTGCCTTGTACAAATCCTTTAGTAGTATTGTTTAATAAAGTAGTTAAGTTTTGTGTACTATCTATGCCAACACCTGCCCAATCATAATGGGTAACAGCATTAACATCTTGTTCTTTACAGTAATATCCTACGTCTTTGTGTACTAATGGCTCTAAGAGTTCAACATAAGCTGGCCAGTTGCTTACACTTGCCACTCCGCTATCAAAGATCATTACCTTCTCTGCGCCTGCTTCTAGTTGTAATTCTATATTTGCTTTTAATAAAGGAATTAAAATTGGAAGTGTAACATTACCATATTGTTTTATAGTATGTGGTCCTCCAACAAAGCCAATTAAACTTACATTGTTAGGTAACATTTCTCTTGTTATCTTTAATGCGTCTGCTTGGAACCCCATGTGTTCAATGGCGGCATCTATATCTCCGTGTATACTTCCTTCTAACTGTGGACCTGGATTGTATCTTAAGTCCATACCTAATCCTTCTAACGGGAATAAGATATCAGAGAATAAAATAGCAACATCTAAATCAAACTCTCTTACTGGACCACAAGCAACCTCGGCGGCTAGCTCGGGCTCTTTACATAACTGTTCGAATGTGTATTTTTCTTTTAACTTTTGATAATGCTTATGGTATCTTCCTGCTTGACGCATATACCATATAGGCGGGCAAGGCTGTGAAACCCTGTTACAAGCATTTTGAAAAAACTGATTCATTATACTGTTATTTAAGCGGACATCCTGTACAAGTATGTTGATTAAGAATTCTAAACATTGAATACTCGTGAACAACAAAATAATCTGTGGGTTTATTATTAGGACAAGTTGTAAACAACCAATGTGTTGCTTGTTCCGGACGAGGTTTGTCACAACTGGGAGCCTGATTCTCGGCAACTATTGGATGAGCAAAAACTACATCATTATAGCCGTCTCCGTTTACATCGTAGTAAACTGTTACGTTTCGTGGTACTTCGTTAATCTTCCAATCACTTATGAATTTACGGTTGGGTTCTGTAATGAAAGGGTTCTCGCCAAACCACTCAGCCCAATACTGATTAGTTGTACCCTTTTGAGGTACATCCATACCATTATATAATTCATGTTCTTCCAGAGGTAATTCATGAGCAGTAGCTTTTGTAACTACCCATGATAAAAAGAATATTAAAAATGTTGTAAGAAGCCCTGCCAGTACATGACGCTTTATAGTCATTAGTACTACTCCTGGTTAAAACTGCTGGTCTATATTATTTGTAATGTGGCTACTATATGTAGCATTTCCGTGGACTTTGTCCACAATTATACTTATCAAAAAAACTACTAAACCTAATCCGATTATCCCCCATAAAAAAGGATCGTTACGTAATAGGTATACTAAAACTTCTACTCCGTTCCAACTAGGGTCTACTTCAACCATGCAACCCTTCGACCTTCTTTAATCCTAAGGTCATGTTCTGCAACTGTTGGAGGGTAACGCCATGCCCATATAGCCACACTAGCCATAAAGGCTCCTGTCCATATAAGCATATTCATATTATGTGTAATGTGATATGTAACAGCCAATGTTGATGCCATTACAATTATCATTCCGTACTTGGCCTTTGTAGGGAAAACTCTTTTCTTAGTCCAGTTAGTTAAAAATTCTCCAAACCATGGATGATTGTATAACCACTTCTCCATCTTCGGTGAGCTCTTAGCAAAGGCCCAAGCGGCAATTACTAAAAATATAGAAAATGGTATTCCTGGTGTTATAAATCCTATGTAGGCCATTCCCACACAAAAAAATCCAATTGCTTGGTAAAAAAGTTTTTTAATAATCATAGTCTTCACCTATAGTTTTAAGAGCATCGACTAAATTATGCATCATTGCATCAGTATGGTAAGGAGTAGGAGCAAATCTCAAGCGTTCTGTTCCTACTTCAACAGTAGGATAGTTAATCGCTTGACAGTAAATTCCGTAATCATTTATTAAATCGTCACTTAATCGTTTAGTCTTTTTAGCGTCGCCAACTAGAACTGGAACAATATGAGTTTGATTCTCCATAATGTTTAATCCTGCTTCTGTTAATAAATGTTTCAATCTTCCTGCTCGTTCTTGATGTTTAATACGTAATTCATTATGATCCCTTAAATATTTTATACTAGCTAAAGCGCCAGCACAAACTACGGGTGATAATGCAGTTGTAAAAATAAACCCTGAGGCGACAGAACGAAGTGCGTCAATAATTTCACTTCCACTGACAATGTATCCGCCTTGTACGCCAAAGGCTTTACCTAATGTACCATTTAGTATATCGATTCTATCCTGTGATCCTTGCTTTGCTGACCAACCAGCACCTGTTTCACCATACAGGCCAACGGCGTGGACTTCGTCGAGATATGTGATAGCATTATATTTTTCGGCTAAATCTACTATATCGTTTGTCTTACTTACATAACCATCCATGCTATACACGGATTCAAACACTATGCAGGGTGTACCTTCAACTGTCTTCAGTATGCTTTCTAACTGATCCAGATCATTGTGCTTAAAAATATGTTTCTTAGCACCACTGTGTCGTATTCCTTGTATTAAGGAAGCGTGATTTTTAGAATCACTTACGAACTCAATGTCGGGAATGATACGTTTAAGAGCAATTAGTGTCCATTCATTTGCAACATAAGCCGAAGTATAGAGCAAAGCTGACTCCTTGCTATGCAGAGACGCCAACTCATGCTCTAGAGCGACATGATAGTGAGTAGTTCCTGCTATGTTCCGAGTTCCCCCGGCACCTGCTCCAGTCTGGTCTAAGGCAGTATGCATAGCATCAATAACAATTGAATGTTGTCCCATTCCTAAGTAATCGTTTGAACACCAGTTTACAATATTTTTAATATTGTATTTTCCATACCAGATGGCTTTGGGATATTCTCCGCGAGTACGCAGAATATCGTTAAAGACTCGGTAGTTACCGTTGTCTTTTAGTTCGCGGATTACTCTCCGAAATGGTTCTACATCTATCATTGTCAGTTGTATTTATCGTAGGCGTTTTAGGCTTCCCAACGTAATGGATATGCGGAAATCCCATTGATCCTGCGCCTGGCGGTGGATAAGTTACAATGTATCCTGCTTCTCGTAGCTCTCTGTCTGCTTCTGTTAACCAATCTGTAAATTTATTAATCAATTTGAGTATCATACACATTTATATAGCACAAAAGATTAACCCCTAGTACCATTTGATACTAGGGGCTCGCTATCTAAAATCTCATATTACGGGCTATGCCACGCTTTTTGTTACCATTTTGAGGTTACGTAAAGTCCATTTGTTTGATCCAATATGTTTGTGGCTGTCTATTACTATAGTGAATACTATAACACATAATACTTATCAGGTCAAGAGATAAGTGTACTAAAACTGGCTAAAAATGTTCAATTAATGTTTTTTTGAGCGTCCGCGACCCATGTAGTGTTCTGATGGTTCGTAGTTCCATCTCATGCCTTTGTGCCCACGCACTTCAGCATACCACATTCGCAGTCTGCAAATTAGTCTTTTTACTTTATATGCCACCGATATTCCTTAATAGCGAATTGTTAAAAATATGCTTAAGGAATAGCAATACCCTAGTCTCTTCCAGTGTCACCTAAACTTAATGTGGAAAGGGTTCAACGCAGGTATTTATATTGATTGATAAAAAACTTGACTTTATCGAATTTTAAAGTTATAATACGAGAATAAACTTATGGAGGGGATCTTGGATTATTCAAAACAGAAAATTTTAACAGATGTTGATGGTGTACTACTTGATTGGACAAGCGCCTTTGAAGCTTGGCTTAAAGAAACACAAAATATTCACGTTGAGCTTACCAAAGTCAATAACATATACGATTTGTCACAGCGATACGGAATTAGTAGAGAACTTGTTAATAGTCTTATAGAACGCTTTAATTCTAGTGCTTGGATAGGATTTATTAAGCCCTACAAAGATGCTGTTAAAGTACTTGCAGACTTTAAGACTTCAAACTGGCATTTTGAAGCAATAACATCTTCACATCACGATCATTGGTCTTCAGAGCTTAGACGTAGAAACTTAGAACATTGGTTTCCATCTACAATTAGACGCTGTCGATGTTTACCAACACAATCACCAAAAGACGATGTCCTTAAAGAATACGAAGGCACTGGCTTTTGGTGGATTGAAGATAAACCGGAAAATTGCGAAGCTGGATTAAAAGTTGGACTAAGACCAATACTAATGTCGCACCCGTTTAATGAGAATTATGATAACCCTGAAGTTGTAAGAGTACAGAATTGGCAAGATATATTCGACATTGTAACAAAAGTTTAACATGAATCTAATCGATTTCTTACATAATACAAATAATAGTACTATAAATATATTGCGAGAGACGATTTCACGTCTTTATCATTAACGAAAGGAAATTATTAATGACAAGAAAGAATTACCTCGCAGTACCCACAATCGCTATAATACTTCTTATTACTGGTGCTTGTGCTTCAGAAAGATCAAATAGAACAATCAATCAAGTATTAACTCCAGACAAATTAAATATGCAAGTTCATGTCAATCCAGACATAGATAATGCTACACGAACTTCACATGAAGTTCATCAAGTGAGATTAGGCCTTGATTGGAATCTTTAAATTAAAAATAGGTGAAAGATAAAATATGGAATTAACTTTACTCTACATGGTCGTAGGATTTACTCTTGCGGCTTACTCAGTGGTAGCAAATGATAGTGTACAAACGTTAGGTACTTGGCTGGCATCTAATTCAGATCAACCAGGCAATACTGAACCATCATTTCATTGGCGAACACTTTGGCTATCAGCGTCAGCGGTATTATTGTTTACGCTGTGGTATGGTTGGTACATTAATGGAGGAGATATATCGTTTGGACGACTAAACAAAATACCTTTCCAAGAAGTACAATGGTATCATGCTTGTGCTCCGGCAATACTTTTATTGTTAACACGAGTAGGTGTACCAGTATCAACTAGTTTCTTAGTACTGTCAGCATTTGCTAGTACCTTTATTTTAGAAAAGATGCTAGTAAAATCTATTATGGGTTATGCGTTAGCGGCCATTGTTGCTTATGCTGTATGGATGATCATTGAAAGGATCATTGATGAGAAAGCAAACAAGGTTCCGGCAAACCATAAACCATATTGGAGAGTTGGCCAATGGTGTACTACAGCATTTTTATGGTACACTTGGCTGTCGCACGATATGGCAAATATTGCAGTATTCCTTCCGCGGGCATTGTCTGTAGAATGGATGATGTTTATATCGTTTATCTTTGTAGCCTTTTTAGGATACACCTTTTATGAACGAGGTGGTAAAATACAAAAGGTTGTTTTAGAAAAGACAGGTACTAGATATGTTCGGTCAGCAACATTGATTGATTTAGTTTACGCATTTATATTGTTGTTCTTTAAACAGTACAACGATATTCCAATGAGTACTACTTGGGTCTTTGTTGGTTTGTTATGTGGACGAGAACTTGCTATTTCAACACTTATGCAAAACTATAAGTTTAAATATGTGTTTCCAATTATCGGACGAGACTTCCTAAAAATGATGTTAGGATTAATTGTGTCGGTAGGAATTGTATTAGCAATACATTACGTTATCATACCAAACAACTTACACTAAATTATCGCTCATACATATGAGCATAGTTTTCGATGAATGATGGTTGATGGGCTTCTTGTCCGTCAACCATTTTCTTTATGTGTAAAATATATTGTTTAATATTATGGTCAGCAACAGAGTCAAACTTACCTTTAGCTAACCCTCTAAATATTCCACGCCAAGTATCCTTTGTTCTTTGCCAACCTGTTAAGTTTCTTAAGTTTCCGTAATGATTAAAGTATTGACATTCGCCGTGATGTCTATAGCCCATGATATAAAATGGTACTCTACAAACTATATCTGCATTGTTAACAAAGCGGTAATGTTTAAAAGGAAAGTTATTAATGTAACTTGCCCAGCCCACTCTAGGTGATCCAAAAGTAAACAACTCTTGTGGATTAACAATTGTTGTTTCTCCTCTACAACGACTTGCTAATATTGTAGACATTGCCGCTCCGAGTGAATGTCCTGTAAACCACACATCACGTTTAGCTTGTTCTCTAATGATATCTTCTTGTATCTTGTCCCATAGCTTATCAACTTCGCCTTTAAAGCCACCATGGACTCTACCTATTGTTTCTGCAACAACAGGAAATGCTCTAGCATCTGCTTTAATATCATTGTATTGTTTGGGTTGAGTTCCGCGACACGCAAAGACTATATCTCGCTTATTCATAAAACGATATGCTTCTGCACCGTCAATATTATAATATTCTACTGTAGTGAAACCTAATCTCTTAGCTAGTCGTGTGGCGTGATATTCTGTAAAATAAGCAACCCGGCTCAACTCTGCAAAGAGTAAAGCCCGGTTGTTAAAATCTAATTCAGCAATTTTTGTTGTTAATTTATCACTAAACATTCTACTCACATATTGTTATAATTATATGAGTATTTATTCTATTGGAATATTTTTATATTCCTTAACAGCTTCTTTTAGTTGCCTCAACTCTTCATCTTGAAGTTCATCGATTAGCTTTTCTATCTGAGTTAAACGCATATTCTGTTCTGCGTCAGCTGGCAAAGAACCTAACTCACCTCTTGGCCATTTAACTCTAAATTCGCTGTTTTGATCTACGTGGACGCCTTGCATTTCAAGATTATGTTCAAGAAATGATATACGCCCAGTAACATTAAAATACCCTGTAACAGCAAACCCAACAGCTACAATAATTGCTATTAAGTTACGTAAAGGTATAGAAATCATAGACTGGTCGCTAAACTCATGTCTTACTTTATCCCTGTCTGCCATATACATCCTCCCTACGTATATTAAAATTTTATCTTATCTAGTATAGTTCCTTCTATCTTTGACATTATTCTAACACCTGAATAACCACAAATAAATGCAATCGCAAGTGCTACTTCAGTCCCAAAGCCGAAATGAGCCATCAAAGCTGGAATAAAAAATTCCGCCGCAACCCATCCTATTAATACAGAGATTAACAAATCTCTTACAGGAGTCTTTCTACGTACTATCGCATTACAGATTCCACCGGTACCAGCCGCGCCTATGCAACACGCCTTAGCACCGAACATCGCTACTAATTCTGCTATCATGTGAGTCCTCCCTCATTATGACTTTTGATCATATATTTAGATGGTTTAGAGGGTGAATTAAGCGATTATTTAATTATGGACAGCCCCAAGGGTATGGATTTCCAGGATAATCAACATCTGCGTTGGTATAACTCTTAATCTCCATAATGTTACAATGCGGGTCCTTAATAAAGAATGTTTCTTGTTCTAGTTCTTTACCTTTAAAGCGTATGAAAGGTTTAAGCACATACGTAATATTATTACTTTCTATACGTCTTTTAAGATTATCATATGTTGCACGGTCTAAATGTACACCAAAATGAGGAACTAGAACACATTCCATAGTATCTACGTCATGTGCTTCAATTGTAGGTTTGTTTGTTGGATCGCTTGAATGTAAGGTAAGTTCGTTGCCCCAAAAGTTGATATCTACCCAATTAGGTAGTTCTTCATCACTGGCTTCACAGCCTAATATATCAACGTAAAACTTTGTTGCTAACTCTATGTCACCCACTTCAATAGCTAAATGAAATGTAGAGCTCATTGCCCTGTCTCCTAGATGGAGAACTTTTTACTAGGTTTCTATCTAGTTGCTTTACGTATTTATATGAAGTGGAGCGGAGTGTCGGAATCGAACCGACAGCATCAGCTTGGAAGGCTGAGGTATTACCACTATACGAACCCCGCATTATTTTATTATATACTCGTGTATCGGAAAAGTCAACAACTCATTAGCACATCTATTTACATAAAACTCACTAAATACAGTATAGGAAACGGAACCCATGAGAAAACGAACACGATCTATACTCGAAGAACTTAATAGCATACACAGAACAGCTGATAATGATGCATTAATTCAGTCTACGGGGCATAATTTAATAGAAAGCACTATTAATCTGCTGAATAGAATAAACGAGAGTTATCCGGCAGATACAGCTTCTGAGCTAGAAAGACGCTTTATTAATAGCATACGAAGTGGTGACCCACGTAAATTTAAACGTGGTATTGATCGACTAATTGAAAGTAAGAGGCAATCAGATGATACTTAATGAGGGTGGTAACATATTCAAAAATGCTGAAGGCGAACCAGCAACTATCCGAATTAATAAAGCTGACGTAAAGCCTACACTTGCATGGCTTGAAAAGATTACAAAACTAGACCATAGAAATCATATGCTAGGCAGTACTGGTGTTAAAGATACTAGTGGTGACTTAGATGTTGCAATTGATAAAGAAAAGGTTGACAAAAACGAATTAACAAGTATACTACAAGCCTGGGTAGTTAAAAACTATCCAGATGAAGATCCTAAAGAATGGATTCGCAAGTCAGGAATTTCCGTACACTTCAAAACACCAATCAATGGTGATCCTAAGAATGGCTTTGTTCAAACTGATTTAATGTTTGGTGATCAAAAGTTTATGGGCTTTGCCCTTAAAGGTGATGCGACAAGTACCTTCAAAGGACAACACCGTATGATTATGATTGCCTCACTTGCAAAAGCTCAAGGGTACAAATGGTCTCCCCAAAATGGATTAGTTGATAGAATAACTAACGAACCCGTTGATGGTGCTAAGAATCCAGACAAGATTGCTAAGACTTTAATGGGACCTACTGCATCAGCAAAAGATATGCAGAGTGTTGAAACTATAAATGCTAAAATTAAATCAGATCCTAATTACGATGCTCTAGTACAAGATGCTAGAGACTGGTTTGAGAAGGATGGACTAGAGCTACCATAATGCGATTTTTTGAATTTAAACATATTGTTAAAGAAGTAGAAGCACGTATTCAACACGCAGAAGATGTTGTCTTCTGGGAAGGCTCTGCCGGAGCCAAACGTGCCTTGAATGCATTATCCAATATGGCTAAACCCGATAATAAAGATACTACAATTAAATGGGATGGTTCACCAGCAGTAATATTTGGACGCGATGACACAGGTAAATTTATCTTTACAGACAAGTCAGGCTTTGGTGCAAAAGGTTATGATGGTAAATCACAAAGTGGCGATGACTTACAAAATATGTTACTTGGCAGAGGCAAGGGCGGAGACAAGTCCGATAGCTATAAAGCATTCGCAGGTAATATGAAAGATGTGTTTGACGAGTACGCAAAAGCTGTACCTAAAAAACATAGAGGCTTTTTTAAAGGAGACTTATTATACTTTAATAAGCCACAGTTAGTTGACGGTGCATATACTTTCAAACCAAACCTAGTACAGTATAAAGTTCAAGCAGACAGCGACTTAGGTAAACAAGTAGGAAGAAGTAAAACAGGAATAGTTATTCATAGAGTTGTTAATGCTGATGGTACTGAAGGTCCTTTATCACATGATGATTATGTATTTGATGGCAAGGAAGTATTAGTACTACCGCCAGTAACTACACAGGAACCTCCACAAATAGATACAGCTGGAATTAAAGCATTAAATTCTATCATTAGTAAAAATGGAGCGGCAATTGATGCTCTATTAAATCAAGAAACATTACGCAACATGAAAGTTTCAGACTTTCCAAATATATTGTACACTTATACAAATAGATGCGTTGATGATAATTGCTTAACAAATTTAGGCAAAGACTTTATACAATGGTTAAATGGTAGTAAGGTTAGTAGAATTAAACAAGGTAAAATTATAGAATACATTAAAGCAAATATGCAAGGCGTAAACGCATTATGGCAAACTGTTTCAGGCATTATGAAAGTTAAGGACGACATTGTACAACAACTAGATCAACAACCTGCTGATGTACAAGCAACAATAGGTAATAAGCCAGGTGGCGAAGGGTATGTATTAGCTCAGCCAGATGGTGATTTAAAACTAGTTAACCGCGGTAATTTTAGTGCGGCTAACAGAGCAATCAAAAGGGAGACTATTATGAGAGCAAAAGAATTCGACAAAGATGATGATTTCGAATTAATGCGTAAAGGTAGTATAGATCCTGCTGACATAGATGACGGCGGTATTGGACCTGGATTTAAAAACGATACTATATTTGACCAACTAGGTAAGATATTAGATTCGCAAGGTAATCCAGTTGAACGAGATACCGTAGTAACAGACGATGACAAGAAGTTTAAAGTTACAGTACCACAAGCTAAAACATTAAGAATGATGGCTACTACTGATAAAGTTAAACCTAATGTACGTGCTGATTTTACTAAATCTATTCAATCGTCAGAAGGACTAGCACCATTTCTACAGGTTAAAGACCCTAAAGAAATGATAAACATCTTTGCTGACAAATACATGAGGTAAGGAATTATGGAACTAGAATTTCTAGAAGAAATATACGAGGCAAGAATGACTCGTAATTCGATGGACCAACGTCAGTTAACATATACTGATTGTTGTGAACGTCTCTATTTGTCTCTATTAGTTCTAGAAGTACTAAGAAAGTTTCCTTCATTTACACCAATAGCAAATGGCTATGCTAGAAATACAGTAAGTAATCAAAACTATAAACACTTTCGTATACACGCAACAGATTTATATAACTTAATATATTTTGTTAATGGCGACGAAACTGCACTAAACAAACTAAAAGATCCTGCTGGAGCAATAAAGTTACGAGCTCGTACAACACTTCCTATTATGCGACTTAATGGATACTTACATCAAGTATCAAGTGGCTTTGCAGGAAGTAACGCCGAACTGTTTATTAATATAGAAAATGCTTTACGTATTGCTAGTTCAGACTATAAAGCAATTAGACGTCAAGTTGCTAACTTTAACAGTCTTGGAATGTTAGATAAAAAGAAAGCAGTAACTAAACTATTATTTGCCTCTAGAGCTAAACTACGAAACAGTGATTTAATTCCTCACTTAGAAGAATTAGCCGCACAGAGAGATTTAGAAACAAGTAAAGTTAAAGACAATGAACCAAAAATAAGTACGCCGGATATGATTCCAACAAGTAATAAAGACTTAATGTTTTATAGATATATTGTTGGTCCTCGTAATTTAGTTGGTACTAAAAAGTTTTTAGATATGGCAAAGCAAGGCAAAAGTGTTCCATCACCTTTCATACAAGCCTACTTGCCGGCTGTTAAAATGCTGGACGATATAGTAAAAGCCGGCCCAGGATACATCACAATGCTCAGAGCACTCCAAAAACGGGCGTTACAGAGCAAAAAGTAACCCAAAATTCACAAAACGACTAAATATATACAACGAGCTCTTATGTTTAATAGGGGCTGATTACTACTCATAAGAGAACATGAGTAACAACCATTAGAGACATAGGAGAAATAAAATGGCTGGAGTAACAAGAGTAAACGGTTTCGGTAATTATACTACTGGAGCACTAAGAACAACTGCACAACTTAAAGCATACGTAATCGACGCTGGGGGAAACCTACAGACTGAAGACGATGGTGCTAACGAGGCAGTTGAAGCAATTATGCGTGAAGTATCACCTTTAATGTATTCAATACCATCAGCAACAGCTGGATTAATCCACGTTGTAGTTGACGGACATCACGGCGATGCGGCTTCATTACAAGCACGTATCCGTCACTTAGGCGCGGCAGTTGGACCAAACGACTACGACGCTTCTGGGGCAACCGTTACATTAGGTACTTCTATTGTTGTTGCGTAAGTAACACTTTAGATTGATACGTAAATATAAACGTAACTAGATTAAAGGGCTCAGTTTTTACTGGGCCCTTTTTTTATGGCCGATAAGTATAACTGATGGAAGCACTAGAAATTAGAACATTAGTAGACATTACACAAACTGGACAAACCAAATTCAAAAGTCAGGATAGATTATTAATTAATCAACAGGCTAATTGGAATACGTTTTTTCAAGTATTGAGTATGAGAATAAACCCTATCTTTAATGGCTCGCCTGAAAAAGAAACGCGAGTATTAGAATCTAATGAGTTTGGGAGTGATTATCATACTGAAGACGATAAAGAATACAATGTTTGGACATTTAAGTTTCAAAGTGAACGTGATGGTGCATTAACACCGTCTTTATTGCAGGAAGACTTTGACTTAATACCAGTATTAAACAAACTAGACGAGTCTACTATAAATACTAATGATGCTTTTAGAACTACAGGCAAGACACAAAATATTGTGTTTATATTAGTAGATAATAAAGAGAGCATAGAGATATAAATATATTTGTGAAAGAGTTAAGTTAGATTGCTCGTTCACCAGGCACTTAGATACAAAACATCAGGCGATTACCAAATAGGCCCCTTCCACGATATTAACGGAATGGAGAGATATGATGGCAAAAAGTGCCATAGTAAAAGCAGACGTAGAATCAGATAACCTAGAGGCTCATGTAGCTCTTTGTCACCAACGCTATGAGAATCTAGAACGCAGATTAACTACTATTGAAGATAAAGTAGAACACATCCATACCGACATTATCCACGGCAACAAATCAATGATGAAAGTAATTGTAGGTGCAACTGGCACTATTATAGCAGGCTTACTTTCAACGCTCGTTGTGTTGCTTATGAATTTCAACTAGACCATCCTCCAATAACATAAATACACGTATGCTGTTACGTGAACTCTATAATCATCTAGACGAGAAGCAAATCTGGGGTAGATCCGGTACAAAAGTGGTACGTAAGTTCCGTTGTACTGTTGGTCGCCGCAAAGGACGTATTGTGAAAAAAATAGCACAATGCTTTGCCTCGCCTAATATGAAAGCTAGAATTACAATGAAGCGTACCAGAGGTAGAGTTGGTGCTAAAATGATGCGTAAACGTCAAAAGACAATGCGTACAAACCCAGCATCTAAACGTGTACAAGCATTAAACAAGGCTAGTAGTAAGAAGTCAACAGCTAAAGCACCAAGAAGTTTTAGAAATTATAAGCCAGGCAGAACAATGCCTAAAAAGATTAAGACTTACAAGCCAAAAGCACCAAAGAAGGCTAGAAAGTAATGAAAGTTTCTGAAATAACAGAAGGTATCCTTACTGAAGGTGTACAACAAATTTGGGGTAGATCTAAAGGCCAAATTGTTAAAAAGTATAGATGTACTACTGGACAAAGAAAAGGACGTATTGTTGCAAAAGCGGCAACGTGTAATGCGGCTAAGAAAATTGGCAGTATGATTTCGATGAAAAAAGCTAGACGCATGAAGTCAGCTGTATTACAAGTAAAAGCTAGTAGACGTAAAAGAGCAGGTGCGGCTTCACAACGTCTTGCTACAGCTAACAAACCATTATCGCAGAAAAGATACGGCAAAGCAAAATCGCACCGTAAAGCAATAAGCAAGGCAAGTAGAATTAAGCCTAGACATACTAGAGTATCACGTAAAGCTACTCCAACTATTCCAGGTAAAAAACGAGCCAAGCCAACAAGAAAGAAAATAAAATAGAGTAAATACTATTATGAGAGCTTACGAATTTAAACAACCTATAGACGAAGCAAAAATCGTAGAGATTGTTCCAGCTATTGCAGGAGCAGTTGGTCGTGTAGGTCAAGCTATGGGCGGCGGCGCGGCACAAGGTGCAGGAGCGGCGGCGGCTATGGGACAGAAAACAAATAAAGCTCAACAAGTAGGTGACAAAGTAGCCAAAGGGGCGGCAACGGCCATACAAAAAGGTCAAGACAAAGTAGCCTCAGCAATTCTAAAAAAAGGATCACAATTAGCAGTTCCAACGCAAGGCGGAAAAGAAGAAGAATTTGATATTGTAGACGTCAAGGGAGACGAAGTTACATTAAAGAACCCCGGCCCTAAAAAGGGCGAACCACAAGCATTCATCTTTAAGAAAGATGAGTTAGATGCTATAGTAAAAGCAAAAGCAGATAAGGTTACACAAAGTGACCCAGCGGCAGGTGGAGCAGGACAGGTAGTATAATGAAAATAAACGATCTCATAGGTGAGTTTACAATAGCAATGAGTAATGAAGAAGCGTCAGTTCTTAAGAAACTAGACAATCCATTACCATTACATTCTTTTCCCGAGAGAGAACAGTTCGTTATTGAAACCCTTATCCGTAAAGCACTGGTAAGTAAAGTACGCAATAACAATATGACGTTGGTAGTTGCTAATGAAGAGTTCTAAACTAGCCCAAGACTTAGATGCGATTATGGAGCAAGGACTTCAGGATGTCTTTATTCCATATGCTAAAGGCAAAAGCATACGTATTAAGAACACAGTTATCAGACAGTCTAAACAAGGCTTTTTGGTATTTGATGTTAAGCACAGTAAACGTATAGCTGAAACGTTCAGTAAACGTGGTGCAATTGCTTATGCTCGTTGTGTGTCTAAAAATAGGAAAGATCAGCTAGAGACAGTACTACGTTTAGATCAACAGGTAGGAAAATACTATATGGATAGCTTATATGCTAAAAATACCATTGAAAAGACATCAGATCCATGTAGACAAGGCTCAGCGTTGACGCTTTTTGATATAGCGAAGGACAAAACATACGATTATACGTGTCAGCTTGACGACTTCATCTTTGACGATTGATGATAAATAACTATAACACTTAGGATAGGAATATAAGATATGAAAGTACATGAACTATCAAAACCATTAACAGCAAATGCGTTGAATGAGAGTCTTGGTAAAAATTTCGGACAAAAGCTACGACTAGAGTCCTTTACTCTATCGCAACTTGAAGACGCAAGAAACAGACTTAGAACTCAATTAGCAGACGTTGAAACTAATGAGAGTTTTGAAACTGTACATAACAGTGACGCTTACCAAAAAGGTAAGTTATTCCTTGACACAATTAATAAAGAAATTGCAGAGAGAGATGAATGGGTTACTGAAGCTGACAAAGACCCACAAACAGATTTTACTAAATGGCTTAAAGGTACTCACGATAAGGGCGTAAGAGAACTTAAAGGAAATGAGTACGTTAAGATGTCTAAAGAATACCAGGCACAAAAAGGTAAGAAAAAAGACGAAGCTGTAGTTAAAGAAGGCGCTGAAGAATCAGCTCAACTAGTAATGGCCGCAAAGGACATGGTTGACAGAGTTACTGGCTGGATGGAAGACACAGCAGAAATGCAAACAGAATCAATGCTAGAACTAGGCGATGCAATACGCGACGAACTAGGCAGTGAAATGAGTGAACAATTCATTAATACTGTAAAACCAGCTTTAGAACAATTATACACAACCTTTGAAGGTACACGTGAAGCACTTACAGGTGGCGTAGCCATTATAACAGGCGAAGGCGGACCAGAAGTTATGCCAGGTGAAGAAGGCGAGGCTCCTGCAGAGGATCCAGCAATGGAACCTGTGGATGACACTGGAGAAGCACCAGCTGAAGAACCAGTTGCTGATGAATTTGGGGCAAGTGAACCTGCTACAGGCGGCGAAGAAATTGCAGACAGGGAAAAACGAGAAAGCGTAGAAAGATCACGCAGGCTAGGAAATATTTTAAGCACGGAGAGTGCTCCAAAAAAAAAGTCTTAGAAGGGCAGACCCTTAAAGCAGAATTAGTTTCAATTTTTAGAAATATGATAGGCGGTGCTGACAATAAAAATCAGCCTGCCTATCTTTCTTTTCAAGCACTTAACAAAATGTTGTTAAACTTAGACCAACCACAATTTGATTATAATGGATTTAAAGCAGTTTATGATGCAAATCCAGACTTCCAAGCATATATTAAAAACTTTGATGAAAAAGGTGTTACCTTAAGCACCAAAGTAGAAGCACCTTCCGACACTCAAATTCCACAAGGCGATGCAGACACAGTTGACCAAATGGCAAAACGTGCTACTGCAAACGCTCAATAATTACTTGACTTCTTAAAAAAACTGTTATATAATACAGTCATGAGTGAAGTAAAAATATATCCAAACCTCGTCTTTAAATATAATTACGAGCCAGGCTTTGATGTTAGTAAGTTTAAAGAACATATTAACCAATGGGGAAGAGACGAAGATACTGCATCTGAAAGAGGTGGTGGCAAAACTACAGCAGGTAATAACGACAATCCACATTTTTGGACTTCACTAGAGCCATTTATAGATTGGCTTTCACCTAAAATAGAAATTGCACTTAACGAATGGGATGTTGCATATAATGAATGGTTTATATCTAAAAGTTGGGTTAACTTACATAAGAAGGGTGGCTTTACAGATGCACACGAACACGGACCAGGATCTGTTGTAGTATCAATTTATGTAAAACAACCACCTCATGGTGGGAACATTATGTTTGAATCATTATTACGTGAACGATGGGTAGCTTACTCTAGACAAGATGGTAAAACTATTCATGATTATTGGCGTGAAGTTGCAGTAAATACAAATGACGTACTTTTATTTCCAGGATGGATAACACATAAAACACAAGCTAGTAAAACAAATGAAGATCGCATTGTGTTTACAATTAATATAGGGGCTGTAGATCAAGGGCAAATGTTACAACAGCCGGCCGATCTTCATATACAAGAAAGGTTACACTAATGACAGACAAAACAGCGGCACAAATTGAAGTTGAAATAGCAACTATCATAGAGGAAAAACTACAACCTAGTGTTGCCATGCATGGCGGCGAAGTTAGTTTAAAAGAATGGGATCATGATAATGGTATTGCAACTATCTTTATGTCTGGTGCTTGTTCAGGATGTTCTATGTCAACACAAACTTTAAAGATGGGTATTGAAAACACACTTAAACATTTCATACCAGAAGTTAAAGTAGTACATGGTGAAGAAGATCAACACTCAACAGTTGATCCTTATATGTCTTATGACTCGTGGGGTGGCGTACCAGTTGCACCGCCTAGAACAGATCCACCAACATCAAAAGATAATCCCAATTCAATGTTTAATAAAAAGGACTAATTAATGGAAGAAGGACATTTCCAACTACAATCTGCACAGAACTTGTGGGTAGCTGAAACATATTACCCGCATTGGAAACAACTAGAAGAGCTTTTTGTAAACAAAGGTCCTGACCAAAGTTCTGTAAAAACTATATTCAATGGTTGGCAGTTTGATACAACAGAGGCTATAAAAAAGTATAACTTAGACACATGGGTTCAAACCTTATGTACTAATAAAAGAATTCCACTTAAAAATTTAAGAGTAAATCAATCTTGGTGTATAATATACGAGGATGGTGGCTATCAACATTTACATTGTCATGGCCCAACATTAATTAGTATGGTAATACATTTAGATGACCAACCGCCTTTGTGGTCAGAAGGAACAGAGTCTAATACTATAATTGGTAGTGATGGCAATAATAAAATAGTTGGGCAGTATGGTATGTTGTATTCAATCATGCCTGCTGGACATAATGAAATGATTGTTAATAACTGGGCACCTGAACCAGGACAATGTGTTATATTTGATGGAAGAGTCTTCCACGGAGTATATCCAACTAAAGCAGGACGTAGAACTGTAATAGTTGACTTTGATTTTGATTACTTAGACCCTAGTGAAGGTTATGAAGACCAACGAAGCTCGTGGGGCGATGCTACAGTAGATATGGAGTAAAGATGGCGCAGTTAAATCACGTAGAGTGGGACGACTTTATTAAGAACAGTAATGCTGAACACTTTACTGAAGATAATTTCTATGCCACAAATACTAATCAATTTATTATAGAAACTCAATATCCAGACTACAAAGAAATAGAACAAAAAATGTTCACAACAATGGTTGATGAAGTAGGTGAATATCCTGATCGTACACAATACAGCATTTTTACAACCCAAGTATCTAATAAACTATCGGATTGGTTTACAAACAAAATTAAAAAACATATGAATTATATTACTAATATGTACCCTTTTGAGTCGTGGGCAATTAATTATAAAGATGGGGGCTACCAAGCAGTACATAATCATACTAAACAACCAAACTTAATTAGTATGATAATGTTTTTTGATACAATAACAGATGCACAAAGAAAACAACCTACAGACGGTTGTACTTTTACACTAATGCCTCATACTGATGGAGAACAGATGTGTTCACATTTTAATCCTTACCCAGGAAAAGTTGTTATCTTTGACGGTAAAGTTTATCATGGAACATATCCTTGTAAAGCACCAAGAAGATCTTTTGTTGTGAACTACAAGTATGAGTATGTTACAATGGAGCCAAGAAATTGATTATAAACAAGTTTGATTATAAAGCACTTAAAAAAGAGTCAGTAGACGGTAAACGTTTATACTCTTGTCCTGATGGTAATGCTGTAGCTAGTGTTACAACAATCTTAGATAGAACAAAAGATAAAACCCAACTTAACTTATGGCGTAAAAGAGTTGGTGAACAAAAAGCACAAGAGATTGTAACTGAGGCCGCAAGTGTTGGTACACGTATGCACAAGTTTCTAGAAGATTATGTAGATACAGGTGATTGGCCAGCCGCTGGATCAAATCCTTATAGTCAACAAGCTAATGAAATGGCTAAACAAATAAGAGAAGAAGCACTAACGTTTGTAAGTGAAATATGGGGTAGTGAAGTGTCATTATACCATCCTAAGATATATGCAGGCACTACAGACCTCGTAGGCGTCTTTAAAGGGTCGAATTGTATCATGGACTTTAAACAATCTAACAAGCCTAAAAAAGAAGAATGGGTTGATGACTATAAAATGCAGTTAGTAGCCTATGCTCTAGCACACAATGAAATTTATGGTACTAATATACAAGAAGGACACATCTTTATGTGTTGCAGAGACCTTACGTACCAACAATTTGACGTTTACCCTGACACATTTAAGGAATGGGAGTCTAAATGGTGGGATAGGGTGTACCAGTACTACGACCGTTTCGCATAAATATATAAAACAAGGAGTTGAAACGTGGCAATAGTACAGATTTCCAGGATACAAATTAGACGAGGTCAGAAGCTTACTGGATCCGGCGTACCACAATTAGCAGGTGGTGAATTAGGCTGGGCAGTAGACACTCGTGAACTTTACATAGGTAATGGCTCTGTATCTGAAGGATCTCCAGCAGTTGGTAATTCAAAAGTTTTAACAGAACACGATAATTTATTCACGTTTGCTGATCAATACACATATCTAAAAGACGAGTCAACAATGTTGACTGGTACTACTCCTACAACGCCAGTTGCTAGAACATTACAAGATAGATTAGACGAAACAGTTAATGTTAAGAGCTTTGGAGTTAAGGGCGATGGGCTTGATTATACTACAAAATTTCAACAAGCTATTGATCAGTTGTATATTAATACAGCAACTAAAGGAAGTACAGTTAGTAGAGTAGTGCTTACTATTGATGCTGGTAGTTATACAATATCACAAAGTCTTAAAATTCCACCACACGCAAGTATTATTGGTGCAGGCGCAGATAAAGTTATTATAACACAAACTGGAAACGCACCTATCTTTGAAACAGTTAATAGTGCAAGTACTCCAGGAAGTCCTGCATTAGATGCCACAAGTACAACACTAAACCAAGCAAGACGTATTCATCTTAAAGGACTAACTTTAAAACATAGTTCTACTAATGTAGGATTAAAGTTACAAAGTTGTCGTGAAAGTATATTTGAAGATTTAATTATTGAAGGTGCATGGACAAGTGGTTCAGCTCATCTTGCCGATCAAGTTGGTATTAGAATGAACTGTTTAAGTACGGCTGTTAATACAATTAGAAATACTTTTAGAAATATACAAATTAAAGGCTTTACAAGAGGAATTGAATCTAAGTATGATATAGAAAATAATCTATGGGACAAATGTATATTTGAAACATTAGGTTACGGTATTGTGTTTGGTGACGGTACAGTTATAAACAATGCAGGAATGTTAACAGGACCAATACATAACGTTATTCAAAATAGTAAATTTCAAGATGTTGATAGAAATGCTATTTGGATACACACAGGTAACTTTAATACTAGTGATAATAATGTTTATGTTGATGTAGGTAATAATGGCAGAACAGAAGCCAATGCCGCTCATCCAGTTATTAACTATTCCGTTGGTACAGCATTAAGTAATGTATCAGCAGGAGACTTCTTTAGTAGAACACGTCAATTATCATTTGATCAGTCACTAATAACTAGTCATGCATATATACCGGAAGTTGCAGGAGAGTCTGTATATGATATGGAATTCTCTTATAGAATTAATGTTGTTCAACAAACATCATTTGTTAGAATACTAAGAGCACCAGGTGATACTGATCGAACAGTATATGTTGATTACATATACAGATCAACATCGGTTGATGCTGTAAGACAAGGAACACTAGAGATTCTAGTTAATAGATCATTAGGAACTGCTACCCTCACTGATGACCATTCCTATTTAGGTAGCTCACTTTATGAATCAAATCTGTCTTTTCGGGCATCAGTAACTGATGAAAATGGCGACACAGTGGTTGACACAATAGTCATTGAGATGTTAAACTTAACGTCAGCTGATATAGGTACGATATTGTTTAAAGTGAAGTACAAAGCCTAGTGATATATGAAGATTACCTAGTTAAGTTAGGTCATTGGCAGGCGTTACGCACCAGGCTTGAAACTAGTATTAACCCTTACCAGGAAGTAATAAAATACTTTAACACCCAAAAGAGGTGTAAATTGAGTACGGATCCATGGGACCAAGCTATTTGGCCTGATCCTTGGGAGTTGATGGACTTCAATTCATACTGTGACTTCACTTTAACACTTGGTACGTGTTACACTCTACAGTTAACCGATAGGTTTAAGGATTGTAACTTTGAGATACATATCAGTATAGACAGAGTAAATGAAGAATTATTATACCCTTTGTACGTCGAAGATAAAATATTGTGTTATAATTACGATGGGGTTGTTCAAAAGAGCGACTTACCCACAACAATAATATCACAACGAATTTACAAGATGCCACGGTTACAATAAATACAATATCATTTACAAATGTAACGAATAAAAACAGTAACAGGGAGTAATAATTCAAATGTCAAACGGCGTGGGGATACACATCAAAAAAAGGGACGGTAGGTCAGTACCATTAAACATTAATAAAATTCATTTTGTAGTAGAAGAAGCAGTAGAAGGCCTTGCAAATGTAAGTGCATCGCAAATTGAAATGAACGCAAACATTCAATTTTACGATGGAATGAGTACACAAGAGATTCAAGAGATTTTAATTAAGTCAGCAAATGATTTAATATCATTAGATATACCAAACTATCAATACGCCGCGGCGAGATTATTACTATATCCAATTTATAAAGAAGCATTTGGACATTACAAACCTATTACGTTACAAGAAATGATTGATAAGAATATTGAACGTGGGGTATATGATCCTGCTATCTTAGAAAAATATTCTGCTGATGAGATAAAGACTTTAGACAAGTACGTAAAACATCAACGTGATGAAAATTTTACATACGCAGGCTTAAGACAAATTGTAGACAAGTACCTTTGTCAAGATAGAAGCAGTGGAGAAATTTTTGAGTCTCCACAGTTTATGTACATAATGATTGCGGCAACATTGTTTGCTGAGTATCCAGAAAAGAATCGTTTAAATTATGTAAGGAGATATTACGATGCGACCTCACTTTTTAAAATCAATATCCCAACGCCAGTCATGGCTGGGGTCCGTACCCCTGTTCGACAATTTGCTTCGTGCGTCCTTGTGGATAGTGATGATACCCTTGATAGCATTTTTGCTAGTGATATGTCGATTGGTAGATATACTGCACAAAGAGCCGGCATCGGAATCAACGCTGGCAGAATAAGAGCAATCAATTCTAAAATTAGAGGTGGCGAAGTTGCACACACTGGAATAATTCCTTTCCTAAAAAAATTCGAATCTACTGTAAGATGTTGTACTCAAAATGGAGTACGTGGAGGAAGTGCTACCACACATTTCCCTATTTGGCATTTAGAGATTGAAGACATTCTTGTATTAAAAAATAATAAAGGAACTGAAGATAACAGAGTTCGTAAATTAGATTATTCAATTCAAATTAATAAACTAATGTACGAGCGATTATTAAAGAACGAAGATATTACTCTTTTCTCACCAAATGATGTTCCAGATTTATATGACGCATTTTTTAAAGACCAAGAGTTGTTCCAAGAGCTTTATGAAAAGTATGAAAGAAAAACATCACTTAGAAAACATAAAATTCCTGCAATGACTCTTTTTTCATCTCTAATAAAGGAACGTGCAGAAACTGGTCGCATTTATGTTATGAATGTTGATCATTGTAATACTCACAGTTCTTTTACAGATACTGTTTACATGAGTAACTTATGCCAAGAGATTACATTACCTACAAAACCATTACAACATATTGACGATCCTAATGGTGAAATAGCATTATGCATATTATCTGCAATTAATGTAGGAAAGATTAATCAATTAGAAGAATTAGAAAGTCTATGTGAATTAGCTGTTAGGTCTTTAGATGAAATTATAGAGTATCAACGATATCCTGTAAAAGCGGCTGAAATAAGCACGAAAGCACGTAGATCTTTAGGTGTTGGCTATATTGGCCTAGCACATTACCTAGCAAAGAATCAAGTAAAATACAACGACAAGAAAGCATTAACAAAAGTACACGAACTATCTGAAGCATTCCAGTACTATTTGTTAACAGCATCTAATAACCTTGCTATCGAAAAAGGCAAGTGTGAATACTTTAACCGTACTAAATATTCACAAGGACTATTGCCCATCGACCACTACAAGAAAGATTTAGATGAAGTATGCAATATAACATTAAAATATGATTGGGATCATCTTCGCACAAGTATCAAGAAGCACGGCTTACGGCACAGCACTTTGTCCGCACAGATGCCATCGGAGAGCAGTTCTATTGTGTCAAATGCCACAAACGGAATTGAGCCTCCTAGAGGATACTTGTCCGTTAAGAAATCAAAAAAAGGGCCTCTTAAGCAGATTGTTCCGCAGTATCAGGCGTTAAGAAATCACTATACTTTGTTATGGGATATGCCTAGTAATGAAGGATACATTAATATTGTTGCAGTGATGCAAAAGTTTTTTGACCAAGCAATTAGTGGTAACTGGAGTTACAATCCAACTCACTATGAAAACAACGAAGTACCTATGAGTGTAATGATACAAGATATGTTAATGACTTATAAATTAGGATGGAAAACATCTTACTATCAAAACACTTACGATCTTAAAGTAGATGATACACAATCAGTACAAGAAGTAAGTTCCGAAAGCACACCTAACTCGTACGAACCTGAAACAGAAAATACAACCAAACCTACAGAAGAAGAAACTGAGTGTGAGAGTTGCGTTATATAACGTAGGATTATAAACTAATGACGAAAACAGTATTCAATAAAGACAAGGTCGATTTCACTAAACAAAATATGTTTTTTGGAAAAGACCAAAACACACAAAGATATGATGTATTTAGATTTCCAGAGTTTGATAAACTTAATCAAACAATGCTTGGATACTTTTGGAGACCTGAAGAAGTAAGTTTACAAAAGGATCGTTCTGACTATGCAAACTTTAGACCAGAACAAAAACATATCTTTACTGCAAATTTAAAATACCAAACACTATTGGATAGCGTACAAGGTAGAGGACCAGCGTTAGCTTTCTTGCCTTATGTATCGTTACCTGAACTTGAAGGTTGCATTGTTACTTGGGACTTCTTTGAAACAATCCATTCACGTTCTTATACACACATTATGAAAAATGTTTATGCAGACCCATCAGAAGTTTTAGATAAAATTTTAGATGACAAGGAAATTTTAAAACGTGCAGAAACAGTTACTAAACACTACGATAACTTTACAAACACAGCAAATCTTTTTTTCCATAATAAAAAAGGTACAATGCGTGAAGTTAAAAAGAAATTATTTCTTGCGATGATGAATGTTAATATTTTAGAAGGTCTTCGTTTTTATGTATCATTTGCTTGTACGTTTGCATTTGGTGAATTAAAAATGATGGAAGGCTCTGCTAAAATTATTTCATTAATTGCTAGAGACGAAGCAACACATTTAAATCTTACAAACCATATCCTTAAAAATTGGATGAAGGGTGAAGACGATTCTGAAATGAAAAAGATTGCTAAAGAATGTGAAGAAGAAGTTTATGATATGTGGCGTGCCTGCGTAGAAGAAGAAAAAGCATGGACTAACTATCTATTTAAAGATGGATCAATTATAGGGTTAAACGAAAACTTGTTACACTCTTACGTTGAGTATATTGCTAACCGTAGACTAAAGGGATTAGGATATGATGCATTGTTTCCTAATCGTCCTTTAAATACAAACCCTTTACCGTGGACACAACATTGGTTATCATCCTCAGGTATGCAAGTAGCACCACAAGAAACTGAAGTTGAGTCGTATATCATAGGTGGCATCAAACATGATGTAACCGAGGATGCTTTGAAAGGCTTCAAGCTATGACCCAGTCAGTAATATATAGTAAACCAAATTGTCCTTACTGTGATAAAGCAAAGGCATTATTAAACAAAACACAAATAGAGTGGCAAGAAATAGTAATCGGAAAAGATGTTACAGTTGAACAACTGTTCGAAGAGTTTCGTCTTAATGGGCAACCACAACCGAAATCTGCTCCACAAATAATTATTCATGGTAAGTATGTAGGAGGGTATACAGAACTCCAACAGTACTTTGAAAACTGTGATTTAGGAAGAAGCGATACATAATGTTAATTGAAAAAACTTATAAAGTTGATGAAGTAGTAACAATCAAATTAAAATCTGGTGAAGAGCTTGTAGGAAAACTAGAGCATGAAGATGAAAATGCTATTAGAGTTCATATGCCATTAACCCTTGTAGCAAGTGAAAAAGGTATAGGCTTACAGCAGTTTCTATTTACAGCTGATGTAAGTAAAGCATATACTATAAAGCACGAAGCTATTACGTTAATTGCGGCAACTAAAACAGAGTTTGCTGAAGGTTACACTAAACAAACATCAAATATAATTACACCTCAAAAGCCTAGTATTCTAGTATAATAAATACTAGTATGACAATACCAGTACATCGTATAACAGATGCTCGTATTTGCGGAGCAAAAACAGAACCAGCAGGTAATAGTGATGTATTTGCTAATAATTTGCTAGTAGCTGTTAATGGCGATCCTAATTCACATGGTGGAGGCGGGTTAATAGCACATTCGAATCAAGTATTTGCTGACAATATTCTTACAGTAAATCATACTGCCGATACAGCTAATCCAGATGCTATTTGTCCTATTCCCCCACATTGTGGACCAAGTACTGATCAAGGGTCACCTAATGTGTTCACAGGAGATCCATCAGCACCTCCGCCTGTACCAATATTGGCACCTGAAATAATTGCGGCAATAAATCACGTTGATACATTTTTAGAAACTGGCGAAAATAGTCCTGAAGGAGAACCTGAAGAGGAACTAGAGCCAATAGAGGTAGAAGAACAGGCTAAACCTAATCATAATACAACAGTAGCTATAGAAACTACAGTAGCCCAGGAAACACCAGAAGCTCAAGTCTATGCAGATATATGTCATCCATTTGATGGGAAACTAGATCAACTCTTATTAGAAGCGGCTCAAGGACTATGGATTGAAAAAGGTCTTTATTACGATGAGGCCAAAATAACAAAAAAGAATAAAAGTGGTGCAGTAGGCTATAAGTATGCTGGTGCAGTTGGTGGTAAACATTATTACGCTAAACCCGACGGAACTCCAGACCTTGAGTATGAATTTCAAAATAAAAAGATTTTAGATATATGGAACGACCTTGGTGGAATAAACGGAAGTCAACTTTGGGAAACTGATCAAACGGCTTGGTGTGCAGGATTTGTTAATTGGGTTTTACAGAGATCAGGATATCGTTATCTCCAATCAGCTTCAGCAAAAGATGTATTCAGAAGACAAGCTGATTATCAATCAACAGAGATTAAAGACTTTAGAGATGCAAAATGTGGAGATATATGTTATTGGTCTTACTCACACGTAAATTTTGTTTACACTAACAATCCAGATACATTTAAAATGTCATTTGTTGGAGGCAATCAAGGTACAGGAAGAATGCCAGGATCACTAGGAAAAAATAACCCAGCTGGTGGATCAATTACCCAGTCTTGGGCTGGCAATGCCAAAAGTCCTTACAACCCAAATGGTAAGGAAGGTGGCGATGGTGCATACAAATATGGTGGCACTAGAACACACGATACTAAATTACAGAGGATTTTTAGACCAAAAGCTATATAATGGCAAAGTAAATTGCTATTCTAGGCACTTTAAAGCCACTTTTTGTATGGTCAATTACTAACAACCTTAAGTATACAATAAGAACAGGAGATTTAACTTATGTCAATTCATGAAGAGATAGTACAAGCGTATGAGTCTTACTTAAAAGAGTCAGAGTCGTTTGAAGGAAAAAATGTAAAGGCCGCGGCCGCAAGGGCTCGCAAAGCATTAGGTAACTTAGGCAAGTTATCAAAAGGTCGTAGAAAAGAAATCCAAGATCGAAAGAATAATCTTTAATCACTACTAACATCAGATGTAGCACAAGCGTTCGTCTTGTGCTATGTTTGTGTGTAATATACACATATATCTATATCTAATTTCACGCTATTGTTGATAAATATTTCTATAAGCAAACTAATTGTTTATAACTACACAAGGACAACATAATACATATGAGTAAGATGACTGGAAATTTAAAATGGTTTGACGCCAAAAAGGGCTACGGATTTATAACTCCCGCCGATGGTGGCAAAGACGTTTTTGTTCACATCTCTGCATTTGAGCAGGCACACATTACTAACATTCGTGATAAGATGATTTTAGAATACGATCTAATAGATAATCGCGGGCGTGAGATTGCTGGCAATATAACCCAACCCGATAATTTCAACAAATAATTAATCGCAGTTAATAGAACGGAATGGTACTGGCTTGCCTTCTGAGTCAACTATCAATTCGCCGTTAGCTGATCCGCAGAGTTTCTGCTTACCATTAGTGTTTACAAACATTGTTGGTTTTAATTCATGCCCTTGATAGTATCGTTTTCTGTTCTCTGAAACGAACCCTCGTTTTTTAATTCCTGCCATTTGCCCTCGTTTTTTTTATTTTAGTTCAACAACTCCACCAGCTTCAACTAAAGCAGTTTTACACGCTTCAGCTTTATCTTTGTCTACTTCGTCTAGTACAGAGGATGGTTTTTCTATACAACCTTCAACAAAGTTTTTGGCTTCTAATAATCCAAGGTCCATATATTCACGAACCTTTTTAAGTACAGCAATCTTTTTATTTGCATCAAACCCTTTTAGGATGACCGTTGCTGTATCTTTAACTTCTTCAACTGGTGCTTGTGCTTGAGCCGGTTGACTCATCAAGCTATCCAAGTTTAGCCCCCATGCCTTTTCTAACTTCTTAGCTAGTTCTCCAGCTTCAACAACATTTAAATTGCCTAACTGTTTTACTAATGTATCTAATTCACTTGACATTGGTTCCTTTTTAATGTATAGTTATCCTTATACGAATAAATACTGGTGGAATTAGATATACAACCGGAGATTTGATATGGAAATTGAATTTATGGAGGCTCAAGATGAAGAGCCTGCGAGTATGGTGCAAGGGGAAGTTGGCTAAAGTTAAACCATTAATGCCCTGGATGTTCAAGGCTTATATACTTTGGAGTATTGTAGCCGATATTACTCTGCTATCTGGAATAATCTATCTTGCCATTTACGGTGTACCTTTCTAATCAGCACTTGACCTTTCTATTATATTGTGTTATAAATACACTTGTTAACGTTGAAGCTACATAAAGCTAAACAGGACGCGGGTTCAATTCCCGCCACCTCCACCAATTAGGAGCATCCGCGGAGTATACATTTTCCGCAAGTGTACAGTCCGGGGGTGATTTGGGATCGACTGGTAGTGTATGGTGTATGTGGAGTTGCCCGTAAGACACGACGGCCTCAACCTAGCGGTTGTTGGAATTAGTTCGAAAACTATAATTGCTAACTTAAAAAGCAATGGTAATGTAACCTTCGTTAATTTCGGAGCGAAATTACCTACTAATGATCAAGTGTTTGCCTTAGCGGCATAGCTTGAACGGAGATTGACCTACTTGGCAACAGGACGGGTTACTGATTGGGCCTTCGGGCCCAATCTTTTTTCTTGACAGCACACCTAATAGATCGTAAAATACAAACATGACTAGAATTAATATTGTATCACCAAGTGAATTAATGGACCAGCATTTGATCGCAGAGTATCGCGAAATTACAATGGTGCCAGCAAGTCTTAAACGCACCCTTGCATCTAAGGTTGGACTTAACCCTAAGAAAATATCTGACACTTATACATTAAATGGAGGTCACGTGTATTTCTTTTATGACAAGGGCAAATACCTTGCCGAACGTTATCAAGCACTAATAACAGAAATGAAAGGGCGTGGATTTAATCCTGATAGTAATCGTTTGTTTCCTGTAGATATATTTAAGGACAATGGCTTGTACAATGATTGGACACCTAGTCCACACGAATATAAGATTATACGGGAACGTTTAGACTTAAGAATTAGTCAAAAGCCCGACTGGTATCGCAAGACTACTTCTTCAAGTGATCTTTAGCTATGTCATACCAATACACACCACTATCTCGAAGTAATTCATTAGCAGTACGAAGTTTCTCTAATCGTCGACATATAACCCCAAGTTTATATTCACTTAACGGTTTATCGTCTTCGCATAGTATTGTTAATCTTTTTAGAACATCATCTATCGCTGGACACGTGATGTCTGGTACTTTAGGCGCTCGCTTTTTGAGTTTGCGCCACTCAGCATTGGTAAGCGTCATAACATCCCCCTTTGGGTTATAACTACACTATTATTTAAAATCGGTAACAAGGGACTTATGTACTCTTATTATTAAATAGTTTGGAGACTAAAACAATGATAGACCATGATAACAGAATTTGTATTGAAGAAGGTTGCGATAAGCTAGGGCAACATATGGGTAGATACTTAAAAGATGGTACTGCCAAACGAAGAAACAGATGTCACATTCATCACCAAATAAACATACAATATGGTGCAGGTCTTTATATAGGAAGCCGTAAAACTTATTGCGAAAATAAAGATAAGCGATTAGGTTTTAAATGTACTACTAATGTTATTTGGCAAGGTATGTTAGATGTTGACCATATAGATGGCAATCATACTAATAATAAAACATCCAATTTGCAAACACTTTGCAAATGTTGTCATGCGTACAAAACGATTATAAACCAAGACTGGAAAAGATCGGTTGACAATAACTTTAAGTTGTTATATAATACTTAAATATAATGTGGGGCTGTAGCTCAGTTGGGAGAGCATCTGATTTGCATTCAGAGGGTCGCAGGTTCAACTCCTGTCAGCTCCACCAATGTATTTTACGGTCCGGTAGTAAAGCGGTTAATACGCCCGCCTGTCACGCGGGAGATCATGGGTTCGATTCCCATCCGGACCGCCAAATAACTCGAGGTTGTTATGAAACAACTAAATTTCAATAAAGGTGATGTAATTTTAGAAGAAGGTGAAATTAGCGACAATGCTTTTATTGTTCTAGATGGAGCAGTAGAAGTAACAAAATCCTTACCAGATGGAACAGAAAAGCAACTTGCTATTCTAGAAAAGAATTCACTTTTTGGTGAGTGTGGGTTAGTAGATTCCTTACCAAGAACTGCAACGTGTAAAGCCCTTACTAATAATTTGGCAGTAGGCGTTGTAACAAAAGAAAACTATCACCAACTCGTCAAGCACAAGCCTGACTCTCTCTTACCTATCTTACGTATTATAACACAACGGATGAGAGATACGTTAGAGTTTGTAGATCAGATTTACGGCAATCAACTGAAGAAGTAAAAGGAACAAAGATCGTGCTACGAGATAACGCCATCGGTGTGATTACTGAACATCAAAGGTATCACAATCCTACTGAACGGATATTTGAAATGCTAGAACGGACAGCAATTGATAGTGAAGGACTAGCTGGACGTTTTAAAATGGCTAGTGCAATAGTATATAGAAAAAATATTGTTACTATTGGAACTAACAGCTATAAAACACATCCTATAATGAACGAGTATGGAGTAAATGAATCTTCAATTTATCTCCATGCAGAAATAGATGCTCTTAATAAAGCATTAAAATTTGTTAATGAAGACCAACTTTCAAAATGTGATTTATATGTATTACGAGTAAAGCGTGATGATAACTATGCTTGGATTAGAGGACTAGCAAAGCCCTGTGACGGGTGTATGAAAGCTATACATAAGTTCAAAATCAAGAAAGTCTTTTACACTAAAGATTACGTAATGCAAATAAATAACTGAGTAGTTAATCGAAAGGAACTTCATGTACGAGTACAGTTGTAAAATATTAAGAGTAGTGGACGGAGATACTGTTGACGTTGATATTGATTTAGGATTTGGTGTTTGGATGCATAAAGAACGTGTAAGAATTTACGGACTTGATGCTCCTGAATCACGTACACGTGATAAAGTTGAAAAAGTGTTTGGCAAATATGCTAAAGAGTGTGTTAAAGATTGGCTACCTGTAGGAAGCCGTCAAACTTTAGTAACAGAGAGAGATAAGTCTGGTAAGTATGGGCGTATATTAGGACGTTTTAAAATCTATGATCCAAAAGAAGATCGAGAAACGTTTATGGAAGAGTGGATGATTCGTAATGGTGTTGGAGTTGCTTACACAGGACAAAGCAAAGACGAAATCAAAGAAGCACACTTGGCTAATAGAGAACGCTTAATTAAAGAAGGTAAAGTAAAACTTTAAATAGTAGTATGTACAGACCATTACCAGACGGATTAACAATTAAAGAGTCTAAAGTACAAGGACTAGGATTATTTGCTACAAAAGATCATGAAGCAGATACTGTCCTAGGAATTGTGCATATTGCTAATAAGAATTTCCCACACGGGTATATTCGAACAGCTCTTGGAGCCTTTTACAATCATTCGGAAGAACCAAACTGTAGAACATTAAAAGGTTTTTGGCATCAAATACCTGTTGTTTACCTTGTAACAACAAAAGCCATTGCAAATAAAGAAGAATTAACAGCAAAATATTCACTATACAACGACTTTGACTACTAATTAAGTTATCAGAGTACTAAACTACTACCTAAAAACCATTTAAATACATCTAGTTAAGGAATAGTTATGCCTAGATGGGTACTAGGTTTTGTGTTTCTCTTTACTTTTATTGGTACAAGTGTATTAGCGGCAGAGTTGTACACACGAGAACAGGAACCTGAATTATATTGTTTAGCAGAAAACATTTATTGGGAATCACACCCAGACAACCTTGCGGGTCGCGCCGCTGTAGCTGACGTGGTTCTTAATAGAGTCAAAGATTCGCGATTTCCAAATACCATTTGTGAAGTAGTTAAACAAGGACTTATTAAAGAAAGTTGGAGAACCAAAGGCAAAAAGGTTCCTGACGAAGAACGAGTTTATACACCAATCCGAAATATGTGCCAATTTAGTTGGTGGTGTGATGGCAAGCCAGATGTTATACTCAATAAACAAGGCGAAGACTGGCGTAAGATTCAAGAACTAGCATATAAAATAGTCACTAACGGATACCTACGTGGAATTAGTGATAACTCAACTCATTACCATGCACCATACGTTCATCCCGAATGGAATCAAAGATTCGAGAAAAAAGGACGAATTGGATTGCATTTATTCTATCGACAAAATTAATACTTGACAATTTAGATCTTCTTTGTTATAATAGTTTTATTATGACAATGCATCTTGAAGTTGGGCTAACTACCCTCAATACCAAAAAACGTAAAACGAAACGGAAACCCGATGCGTTTTATGAACCTGGTTGGCGTAAACATAACAAATTTTTGAAAAGGTTGCACACGAGTACAATGACCTTAAACGAATATATTGATTATGTTCATGGTGTTTACAAACCAACTAAGAAACGGTACCCTGTGAGAACCTACAAACCAAATGGGAGTGTAGTGTCAACGGTTAGCACGTCGGTCTCCAAAACCGAAAGTGGTGGTTCGAATCCATCCACTTCTGCCAATATTCCAGCCACTGGCGGAACAAAGAATTGGAAAGAGCAACAAGAACGAATTGAGATTAGTAAACAATATACTATAGTACCTGCCTATAATAAAGGACCATACATGGTCGTTGCCAAAAAAGATCTGCATACTGCGGGTAAAAAGTGTTAATCACTTTTGGTAATATCAATCCAAAATAAATTGAAAATAAACTTGACTTTAGAGTTTTTGTTTGCTATACTATGTGAATAATGAACTATACCTTTGGAGGCTAAAAATGAAAAGGCAATTAAAAACACTTGGAATATTAGGTACATTAGTACTGTTTATGTCTGCGTGTAGTACCGTTACTACAGTTGTAGAACGTGATAAAGATGTTGTACCAACTTGGTACATGAACTGTCAAGACACTGGAACTGAAGGCTGGTTTTGGTGGAGTGAAGACTTTTACTATGCTTGTGGTGGATCAGTAAGTGGCTTTAAAGAAGCGGCTTATGATAAAGCTACCCAAATAGCAAAAACTAAAATAGCTGACCGTATTAACGGTGAAGTGAATAAGAGAACTACTATTGAGTATAATGACGCTGGTAGTGAAGAGTCTCTTACAAGCTCAACCCAAAGTCAGATGCTTATTGTTAATAAGATTACTGACACCGCGGTTAGACACTACTCTCAATCAGAAGGATACCTATACAAACGAAATGGTGTATATCACTACTTTGTAATGGTTAAGGTTGAAAAGAGTATTATTGACTCACTAGTGGCAGAAGCAAAAGCTAAAGCGACTAAAATCGATAAGAAATCTATTAACGAATCTGCAAAGAGTTTGTAGGTTATGTTAATGGAGTTAACGATCGAATCAATAATTCTAACTCTATTAGGAGTAATAAATGGTACACCCATTTTATAAAACACTTCTGATTATTTCGACTTGCGTATTGATTAGTGCTTGTGCAAGTAAACCAAGACTTACAATGCAAGAAGCAGGACATCAATATTGCACAACTAATAAGACTATGGTTGAGCAAGATGGTGTAATCAAAGAAATTAAAGTTACGGAGTGTAACGACGACAATGTTAAAAAGCTAATGCCACCAAAAATGGGGCTTGGTAAGAATTGTCGTGAACATTGGTACAATATAAGATTAAACGGCAGAATGGTCAAACAAAAAGGCTATGCTTGTCAATTTAAGGGAGATAGCTATGAAACTACGAAATGGTATATTGTTAAGTCTCCTTATTAGTTTAACTGTTGGTTGCAGTTCAACTGGAGAAAAAGTTTCATCTTATTCAGATAGCCATAGCACAACTTCAAGTGTACAATCTTCCTACCAACCAAATAACAGTTATGTAGGTGTTATTGTAAACTTTACTAAATGGCATTGGTACAAGCTACCAGACGAAGATGTAAAAGCACAAGAACAAGCTATGTATTTCGCCTTAGATAATGTTGCAAATGGCGAAAGTACTAGTTGGTGGAATAATGATACCGGAACTAATGGTACTGTTTTAGTAGTATCAAGTTACCCACAAGGTAGTGGATATTGCAGAGTAGTACTTACTAGGCTTACTTACAAGAACAAAATGCGTGATTTTAAGGAGACAGCCTGCCGCGAAACGGGCCATCCGGGGTGGCGTTTTGTTCGATATTGATAATCTAACCATATTACTACATTTAGCACCCCAGATAAATACAACATCAGGGAGAATGTCCTCCCTTGTAGTATAGGGAGAAAAAATGTTTTTAGCAATTTTAACATTCTTGTCTGCATTAACCATAAGTGCAGTAGCAATCTACTATAGTGTCGCCGGGTTGGCGGCAATTTTTGCGGCGGCAGTAATTCCTATTATTATAATGGGTGTGTCATTAGAGATTGGTAAATTAGTTACGGCTGTTTGGTTACACCGAAATTGGAATCGTGCGGTCTGGTGGCTTAAGACTTATCTAGCCGTGGCTGTAGTTGTTTTAATGTTTATTACATCTATGGGTATCTTTGGTTATCTATCTAAAGCCCATATTGAACAAACAAGCATGAGTATTGAGCAAGTCGCTCAAATTGATACCCTAGAAGAAAAAATGATACGTTCAACTGCTAAAGTTGATCGTTGGACATCAGAAATAGATCGCTTATTAAAAGGCGACAATGTTCGTGTTGATACACTAATTGAAAAAGAACAAGATGCATTAAGTAAAGTCTATGCACGTATTAACGAAGAAAAGAAACTTGCTAACGACCAAGCTACAAGTGATATTCAATTATTAACGAACGACAAAGAATCTGCACAGTCACAAGCAGATCGCGAAATTAAATTACAGAACGATCGTTTAGATCAAGCAAAAGAACGTAAAGAGGCAGATATTGCCGCGGCACAAAAGAAGTTTGAAGAATCCTTTGGTGGTGCTAAAAAATTAGAAGAAGCAACAGAAAAAGCAAAAGCAAACGAACTATCTGTAGCAAGTGCGGCACAACGTGAAATTAAAAGTATCAATAAGAATCTTAATGAAAAATTAAATGCTATTGATCTTAAAATTGATGACGTTAGAAAAACATTAACAACAACACTAGCAAGAATAGATTCAACATATAACGAACAAGTATCTGACATTCAGAAACGTATAGCAAACCTACGTGGTCAAGCAAATATTAAGACAGCAGACATTGACGGACGTATAACAGAACTAGAAGGTTTTATTGATACAGAAACTGTAGTAGTTGATAAGATACGTGAAGAAAAAGCAGTATTCGAAAAAACATTTAGACAACTAGAAGCAGACGTTGGTCCAATTAAATATATTGCTGAATTTATTTACGGACAAGAAGCAGATGCAAACTTACTAGAAAGAGCTGTTCGTTGGGTTATTATTATAATCATATTTGTTTTTGATCCACTAGCAGTATTACTATTAATTGCAAGTCAATATTCGTTCATGTATAGAAAAGAACCAAGCTGGGGAGGTGTAATGGGAGGTTTTATTCCACCTAATAGAGACGATGACGACCCAAAGGACGATGACGATCCTGATCCAGTACCACCAGCACCGCCTACTGAAGAAGTAGATGCATTTGATGAAGATGAAGTAAAATACGATATGACACCAATGACTGAAGAAGAAGAATATCGTAATGCAGGTATCACTAAAGAAGAAGCAGAAAAACAAGCTGATGATTTTATTAAAAGTGTAATGGATAAACAGCCAGAGCAAATGGAACTTAATTTAGAATTTCCTAAAGAAGTTGAAGAACCTGATCCAAGACAAATGGAATTAGATTTTGATGCTCCTATAACACCTAAACTAACTGACCAGGAAATTAAAGAGTTAGATGATGGTGACGAAGAATGGAAAAAAGCTAAAGCACAATGGAAAGACGATAATCCAAATGAGCAAATTAAAACTCAAAAAGTAGCTTATGCAGTTGGAAAAATTACAGAGTTTCCCTGGGAAAAGAATTACAGAGATATGAAGGTTAACAAGGACCTTACTGAATCTGAAAAAATGCAAGAAGAACTAGAACCTATTAACGAACTTGATGAAGCAATGGAAGACGTTGACAATGTAGATAAATGGAATAACTTTATTGACGATGCAACTAAGGCGGCCGAGGAAGAAGATCAAAAAAAAAGGTTCACAAGCACCAATTACTTCACAAAGGTAAGCAACAAACAACTTCTAAAAGAAACCAAAGAAGCACCGGAAGACGAGACTACTACACAGAAGTAGTCGACCCAGAATATATTCAAAACGCAGAACAGAACCAAGAATCTAATTGGAACAAAATAAACAAGAATAAGTAAGTGCGTTATGTCAAAGCCAGTTATTAATTTAATAACACCGCCAGATAAATTATACACAAAGGAATTAAGTTTTCTTTTAGTAAATCCTAGCGATGGTATCAAATCACAATTTAATGATATTTTTAAAACATACCAAAAGTCAGTTAACCTATACCTCATGGAAGAACAGCATGACGAAAATGTTGACTGGTGTATTGAAGTTTGTAATTTAGTAGATTATGTTATTGTTGATATTGATAACACTCACCATTTAACTTGGTTAATAGGATATTTGTTAAGTTTTGACAAAACATACTACTTGACAAAGGATATGCAAATGCCGTATAATATACTTAACGGTAACAGGATACATGATGTCAAGCAATTTGCAGAAGGAGTAGATTACTTTGCAAAATCGCGACCGCAGACCTAGGGGACTAGAAGTATTTGTTAAAAATGGTAACGTCGACCAAGCCCTTAGGAAGTTAAAAAAGAAAGTAACCGACGACGGAATTCTTATAGACTATAAAGAAAAACAGTTTTATGAGAAGCCTAGTGCTAAACGTAAAAAAGCCAAAGCGGCTAGTAAGGCCAGGCAAAAGAAATTATTAAAGAAACGATTTGAGGAATTTGGATTTTAAAATGGAGTTAGTTAATGCGAATTGAACCAGAGCTGATGCTAGATTATAAAGATGTTTTGTTTAAACCAAAACGTAGTAAGTTAACTAGCCGCAGAGATGTCGACTTGTTAAGAACATTTAAATTTTATAACAGTGGTCGTACATGGACTGGTGTACCTATTATGGCATCTAATATGGATGGTGTAGGTACCTTTGCCATGGCTAAAGTATTTCAGAAACATAAGATGCTTACTATTATTAGAAAGCATTACACAGTTAATGACTGGCAAGAGGCTGTTAACAACGGATTAGAGCTTGGCTATGTAAGTGTATGTGCTGGCACAGGAGCAATATGGGACAAGGACTCATCTGACTTCGTTACAATGACTACAGTATTAGAAAAGTATCCAGACATACCTTTTATTTGCGTAGATGTTGCAAATGGCTATCATGAAAACTTTGGTGACTTTGTAGAAACTATTAGAACTAAATGGCCAGACAAAACACTAATTGCTGGCAATGTAATAACAAAAGAAATGACTGAAGAACTTATCTTACGTGGTGCAGACATTGTTAAATGTGGTATTGGTCCAGGATCAGTATGCACAACAAGATTGATGACTGGCGTAGGAGTTCCACAGCTATCCGGCGTAATGGAATGTAGTGATGCGGCCAATGGTATTGGCGGACACGTTATTGCTGACGGTGGTTGTGTGTATCCAGGAGACGTTGCTAAAGCCTTTGGTGCTGGTTCTCACTTTGTTATGCTAGGCGGAATGTTAGCAGGACATGATGAGTCAGAAGGTAAGATTGTAGATGGTAACGTAGAATTCTATGGTATGAGTTCAGACCGTGCTATGGAAGTTCACGGTGCTCGTAAAGATGGGTATCGTGGTGCTGAAGGCAAAGTAGTTAGGATACCACACAGAGGACCAGTAGAAAATACTATCACTGAAATACTAGGTGGTGTACGTAGTGCCTGTACTTACATTGGTGCTAGACGTATAAAAGACATGGCTAAATGTGCAACCTTTGTACGTTGTAATGCACCTGTTAATACTGTATTCAACCAATACCACTAGTTTTGGTTACTAAAATACTTGCATTTTCACCTAAAACAGCTTATATTATATACTAGTATGATAAATACTAATGTTGTAAGAGTTGCCGATAGAGGGACTTTTACACTTAACTTGCTTAACAAAAGGAGAAAAAGCTATGACTAGACAATTAACACCCCTATCAATCTTTAATCAACTAAGACCCGTTACAATTGGTTTTGATAACGTATTCGATCATTTCGAAAGAATGATGGGAGACGATCATTTCTTCAACGGTACAACACCTAACTATCCACCATACAATATCGTAAAAACAGGTGACTACACCTACGACGTTGAATTGGCGTTAGCTGGATTTAGCAAAAAGGATATTGACGTTACATACGAAGATAGTATGTTAACAGTTAAATCTATCCAAGAAGCTAAAACAGAAGATGCTGATGGTGTTCTACACAGAGGTATTTCTAAGAGGTTCTTTTCTAAGAGCTTTACGATTGCTGATGACGTAGAAGTTAAAGGCGCTGAGTTGAAAGATGGACTTTTACGTATCTCTTTAGAACGTATAATTCCTGAATCTAAAAAACCAAGAACAATCACTATAAAATAAGTGATATTGATAGTGGCGTCTTGGTTTATCAGGACGTCACTCTCATGCTTAATAACGGGAGTAATAAACTATGAGTAAAATTATTGGAATAGACCTTGGGACTACAAATTCGTGTGTTGCATTAATGCAGGGCGGAGATCCTAAGGTTGTTGAAAACGAAGAAGGTACAAGAACTACACCGTCGGTTGTATCCTTTGATGATAAAGACGGACATCTTGTTGGAGCATCAGCAAGACGACAATCAGTAACTAATCCAGAAAATACAATCTTTGCTATTAAAAGATTAATTGGTAGACGCTTTAATGATTCTGCACTTAAAGAAGATATTAAAAACTCTCCATTTAAAATTATAGATAACAAAGGTGATGCTTGGATTGAATCAAAAGGTAAGAAGTATTCACCTTCACAAATTTCTGCTTTTACTTTACAAAAAATGAAAGAAACAGCAGAAAAGTATTTAGGTCAAGAAGTTACTAAAGCAGTTGTTACAGTACCAGCATACTTTAATGATGCACAAAGACAAGCAACAAAAGACGCAGGTAAAATTGCAGGACTTGAAGTTGAACGTATTGTTAACGAACCTACTGCGGCGGCACTTTCTTACGGTTTAGATAAGAAAGCAGATCAAAAAATTGCTGTATATGACTTAGGTGGTGGTACATTTGATGTATCTATCTTAGAAACAGGCGATGGAATAATTGAAGTTAAATCAACTAACGGTGACACATCATTAGGTGGTGAAGACTTTGATAAAATTTTAATTGATTACATAGCAACTGAGTTTAAGAAAGACCAAGGCATTGATTTAATGAATGACAAACTTGTTATTCAAAGATTAAAAGAAGCGGCAGAAAAGGCAAAGATTGAACTTTCCTCTACTATAGAAACAGAAGTTAATCTACCATTTATAACTGCTGACAAATCAGGACCTAAACACTTAAACGTAAAAATTTCAAGAGCAAAATATGAAGCACTAGTTGAAAAACTAATTGAAAGAACACTTGCTCCTTGTAAAACTGCACTAAAGGATTCAGGGTTTAAAGCTAATGAGATAAACGAAGTAGTTCTTGTTGGTGGTATGACTAGAATGCCTAAGGTACAAGAAACTGTTAAGAACTTTTTTGGTAAGGAACCTCACAAAGGTGTTAACCCAGACGAAGTTGTTGCTCTTGGAGCCGCAATCCAGGCGGGTGTATTACAAGGTGATGTTAAAGATGTGTTACTATTAGATGTAACTCCTTTATCACTTGGTATTGAAACACTAGGTGGCGTAGCTACAAAACTTATTGATAAGAACACAACAATACCTACAAAGAAAAGCCAAACGTTTTCTACCGCTGAGAATAATCAGGCGGCTGTTACAATTAAAGTTGTACAAGGTGAACGTGAAATGGCCGCGGACAATAAACTATTAGGAAACTTTGATCTAGTAGGAATTCCGCCAGCACCAAGAGGAGTTCCTCAAATTGAAGTAACTTTTGATATTGATGCAAACGGAATTGTTAATGTTTCTGCTAAAGATAAAGGAACAGGAAAAGAACAAAAAATACAAATTCAAGCATCAGGTGGATTGAGCGATGAAGAGATTAGCCAAATGGTTAAAGACGCCGAGTCAAATAAAGAGGCTGACAAAAAGAAAAGGGAGTCAGTTGATGTAAGAAATCAAGCAGATACATTACTGCATTCCACTGAA
>MDSV01018974.1_pt1 | contig 66052 bp, 66 predicted proteins | sample 810851 | NCBI WGS metagenome assembly MDSV01 (sample SAMN05326640, study PRJNA326480) | marine metagenome | isolation source: seawater | place: Atlantic Ocean: North East | collected 2012
ATGTCTTAAGACAAAGTACCATCGGCGCTGAAAGGCTTGACTTCCGAGTTCGGAATGGGATCGGGTATAACCCTTTCGCAATAATCACCGGCGGAAAGTTTATACCTAATTAAAATTTATTGTAAATACTGAAAAATCAAATTTTTTAAGAATTTTGTATAATATTATTGATATAATCTCTTAAATTAGCTTTTCCAAAGAACTTGTAAACTTTATTTGATAAATTCATATCTGTTAAAGCTGATGCAAATCTTTCTCCTCTTCTTGGGGGTAATATTTTAATTTTAGAATTAAATAATTTTGCAACTTCAAGGATTGAATAACTTTTTTTATTTGAAATACTGTAATGTCTACATTTATTCTGCCTCCATGCGTAAAAACAGGTTTTTATAGTATCATCTACGTGAGTAAATCGCCTAGATTGTGAACCAGGACTAACGACAGTTAATGGTTTTTTATTTTTAAATTGCTCTTCAAATATACCAATCACTGTTGCCATATTACCACTTTTGATTTGTTTAGGACCATAAACATTATAGAAATAAATAATTTCAAATTTAAATTTAAACCAAAGTTTTAAATTTTCCAATAATTCTAAATTTTTTGCCTTGGTAAATGCATAAGGTGAAAGATTTTTATCATTTCCTTTATTGCCAATTGATGCAGATGTTGCGGAATAAATAAGTTTGATTTTATTAATTAAACAAAAGTTAAAAACTTCGTTTGTACCTATTGTATTAGAATTGATACATTCGTTCATTTTTAAGAAACTTTGATATATCCTTGAAAACTCACCAAAGTGAAAAAGAGAATGTATGTTTTTTTTATAACTATTTAAAGATTTAAAAATATTTTTTGTATGAGAATTAATATATTTTAATCTTTTACTCTTAAAATGGTTTTTTTTTGATCCTGTAGAGTAGTTATCAATGCTTACAATATTAAATTTTGTTTGATTAAGTAAATATTCAATTAAATTTGAGCCAACAAAACCAGCTCCTCCAGTCACTACTATAATTTTTTTCATGATTAAAGATTGATATACATTATTTAATTTAAAGTAAAATAAATTTAATTAAATGAAAAAATAAGTTAGTTAATAGTTTTGATAATAAAGTGTAATAACCTTGTTAAAATAAAATCGGTTTTATATGGGTATTTATTATTTTTATAAAATGATTTTAAAAAAATATGTGCTTGTTTTCTTTTTTTAAGCCATTGACTTGAAAATTTTTTATACTTTGAACTAATACCATTAGGATCGTGCGTATAAATAGTTAATCTTTTATCAACAAACAGGTGATTTTTTTTAAAAATCTTTGAAAAAAAATATAACCTCGCATCAATTTCTAATAAGCTCAAATTTTTAAATGAATGATTTTTTAAAAATTTTTTTAGACTATCCTTTCTAATTGAAAAAGTACTTGTGGGAAAAAATCTTGGTAAAATTTTAAAAAATAAAAAATATCTATTTAATTCTTTATAGTAATTTAAATTTTTGAAGGATTTTAAAGTATCCTGAACTAAGCTTGCATTCTGATTTTTAAGAAAAAAATTGTTAATTTCCTTTAGTTTATTTTCTCTAAACTTATCATCACCGTCTAATAAACAAATAATTTTACCCTTTGAGATTGATAGACCAGTCTCGATAGCATTGATTTGGTTCAACGCAGAAGACTCATATTTTCTTTTTATATATATAATTTTAATTTTACGAAATTTAAAGTAACTTTTCAATTTTTCTACTGTTCCATCATTTGAACCAGTGTCTACGACAACAATTTCATAATTTTTATAATTTTGGTTTAAACAAGACTTTATTGTATTTTTAATAAATCCAGACTTATTATAAGTTGAGATTAATATAGTTATTTTTATATTTTTAGTCAAAATTAAAGTTTCTATTTTTATAAATGTATTCAAACGACTTTCTGAATTTCATTTTGGATTTAAATTTTTTTTCAAAATTGTTTTTGGTCAACAAATTATCTATGTCTCTAAATTTATAATTTTTGATTATCATCAAATCATAATGATGTTCGAATTGAATTGTTCCAACATTTTTTAAAAATGTTTCGATATTTTTTAAAATAGTAAATTCATATCCTTCTGTATCTATTTTGATAAAATCAATTTTTTCAATATCATTTTTTTTTATAAAATCCATGAATGAAACAACTTTTATTAGATTTTTTTTTATTTCAACTTTTCTAGAGAATAATTTAAGGATATTTTTTTTTCTCTTAAAATACCTAGTTTCTGTATTTACTGAATTTAATGTTGATGACGAAGTCTCTAATACCTGATTTATATTTGCCTCTTTATATTCATCACCAAGTGCAAAATTAAATAATTTACAATTAGTTTTTTGTTTATATTTTAATATTTCTTTTTCTAATTTTTTAAAATTTTCTTGAACTGGTTCAAACAAAAAACAATTTTCAATTTGAAAATTTTTTAACATTTCACTTGTTGTCTCACCGCGATGTGCGCCTATATCAAAGAAAGTAATAATATTTTTTGGTAAATTTTTCTTCAAATTTTTAATTATTTTTTTTTTATATGAAAATTCAAGTAAATTTAAAATAATATGAAAAATTCTGAGCATTTATTAATTTCTCCAATAAATAATATAATTTTTAAATTTTTTCGCGTCGATGACATCACTACGGGCACAAGGTTGAGGAATAGACCAACATGATCCACTAGTTTTATTCAAAATTATATCTTTACTTAATATTTTTTTTTCATAGGAAGGGTTTTCGATTCTAAAGTATGCATTTTCAAGTGGTTTGTAGTTATAAAAATCTATTTCGAATAACAATCTATCTATATTTCTAGCCGCAAAAATTAATATGCTTATTGTGACCAGTATCTTTGCTTTTCTAAATATTTTATTTTTCATTTCATACTTAAAAACATATAGACAAAATGGTAAAAAAAATAAATTTGCTAAAATGAAATATCCTCCATAACGTAATTGAGGAAACTTTGTAAACCAAATAATTAATATGATTAATAATGAAAATGAAACTATATTAATTTCTACGTTATAAGAATTTCTTTGTTCGTAAACTTTATTTCTCAAACTATAAAAGCAAACTATCAAAATTATCATAATTCCTAAGATTAAATCGGAAACTTTCGTAAAAAAATATTCAGAAAACCACCTCTGAACCCAATTAAAATCTTTAATATAATTAGCAGTATCCTCTACTCTAAAATTTGGATTTGCTCCACTCTTAGACCATAATTCATAGTGTTCCCCCATAGAAATAATTTCATTTTTATTAATCGACCATATAAAATCTGAAAAACACGTAAAACTCATCGGATAAAGAAAACAACCCGTATTTGCTAACTGGATATTAAAATGTAATAAAAGAAATATTAATGAAAAAATAGTTATTTTTGAAAAAAAAATTTGTTTATAAAAATTAACTTCAAATCTGTACTTAAAAATTAATGGTAAAAATAACACAGTAAAAATTATAAAATAAGTTTTGATTGATACTATATAAACAAAAAATATAATAAATAATCTTAGCTTGTTATAATTTAAAGACTCGTCTTTTAAAATGTCAAATAATAAAATAGTAAATAAAAATAGTATTATTTGTCCAGATCTATCCGTGCCATGTTCTCCTAGTCTATAAAAAACAACTATTATAAAAATAAAAGATAATAAACTGTAAATTGAAATATAACTAGAACTATGTTTATCAAATATTTTTTTATAAAGATAAATCAATCCAAAAAGAAAAATATATAATTGAGCAAAATTAAAAGAATAGAACTTAATAATTGGTAAATAAAATAAAGAATTTAAATAAAAAAGTGACGATGGTGTTCTAAAACCATGATTAAAGTGACCTAATCCAAACTGTAATTTGTTCTGTGCTATATTAAGTGTGTATGGTAAATGATACCAACTAAAATCGTCATGAGTTTTGCTCAAAAGGCTTAAACTGATAAGCAATATTGCAAAAAAAAAAAGTTTTATTAAACTTGTTTTACAAATATTTTTTTTTGTTAGTGCAAATAAAGAAGCGCTTATTCCAAAAGTTATCAATAAAAGGTTATGAGTAAAATGATGTGGAATAAACAAATTTGTAAAATAAGATACAAATGTAAGTGAAATAATTCCTAAGAAACCAAAAAACATTAGGTCTTTAGGAATTATATATATATTCAAAATTTTTGATGATATGTAGCCATATCCAAGTATCGATATTAATATAGAAAGATAAAATAATGTAATTATAATTATAGACATCGAATACATGTCATATATCAAAAAAGGAATAAATGAAAAATTTTAATTCACGATTAAATATCACCAAAAATATATAATTTTTTTATATCTATGGTTATTTTTTTTTGTTAATAGACTTAATTAGATAGCGAATGAAAGATCTTACTTTATTAATCCCTGCCAAACAAGAGGCTGGGTCATTACCTTTAGTTCTTGATGAATTAAAGAATTACAATTGCACAAAATTAATTGTTCTCTCTAAGGAAGATGTTGAAACTGTTGAGGCAATTAAAAAATATGATTGTAAAATTTTTTATCAAAAAACAAATGGGTACGGCTCAGCATTGATTGAGGGAATAAACGAAATTAATACAGATTACCTTTGTATTTTTAATGCTGATGGATCATTTGATCCTATAAATTTAAATCAGATGTTAGAAAAATGTAAAAGGGGAAATGATTTTGTTTTTGCGTCAAGATATTCACTTGGGGGAAGCACTAAGGATGATACTTTTATAACATTTATTGGAAATAAAATATTTTCAAGTATTGGTAAAATATTCTTTAGTTTAAACATTGACGACATTTTATTTACTTATGTACTAGGTAAAACAAATTCATTTAAAAATCTTAAACTTAAAAATATTGATTTCAGTTTCTGTGTTGAACTTCCTATTAAAGCAAAAAGAAATAAAATGAAATCAGTAAACATTGGTTCCGTAGAAAGAAAAAGATTAAAAGGATTTAAAAAAGTTAATGAATTCAAAGATGGATTTCTTATTTTAATGGAATTGCTTAGACTTTTTTTCTCAAAAAAAGATTAATTTCTTGAGAGTAAATGATAAGTTAAATTATAAAAAAGAATATTGAATAATAAAATAATTACTAAATATAAAGAATGATTGGCAACAAGTGTAGCTGTTGAAATTGTTATAAAATTAAACAAATTAATAAATAATCCCGTTAATGAATTATTTATCTTATTATTATTATTCATACTAAAAAATTTTTTAAAAATTAAGTGATGTAGGTGGAAATTATCAGGTGAAGAGATTGATGTGTTATTTCTTATTTTCCTTATTATTGAGAATAAATTTTCAAATGCTGGGTACCAAAGTAAATTAAGAATATATATTGGAGATATGTTTAAGTTTTGGTTAGAAAAATTTATTAAAAGGTAGCTGAAAAAAAGTCCAAGAACATATGCCCCTGCATCTCCAGCTATAATAATAGAGAAAAAATTAAAAATTAATAATGTTATTAATGAAATTATTATTATTTCAAATAATTTGTGGTCAATAGGAATAAAACTATCACTTAGTAAATATAAAATATTTAAAGAAATGATTAAAAAATAACCTAAAAGTATATTATTGGCTCCATCGATAAAATTACAACCATTAATTAAAATTAAAATACAAAAAAGTGAAAAAGAAAAACTTAAAAATGGATAATTTATCAAATTATCTATTAAATCAATTTTTGTGTATTCTACTTGTAAAGATGTGGTAATCATTAAATACGAAATTATTGCTAATTGTAATAAAAATCTAATTATAGGTGATCTTATGATTTCTATATCCGATAAAATTCCAAGACAAAAAATTAAAATTAATGAAATAGTTAAATTAATATTTTGGTTATAAAGTATAAATGATAAAATAATTATCAAAAATAAACCTCCACTTTGAATTTTTTTATTATTTGAAGAGAACATTTTTCTATGTGAACTTTGATTGTCTTTTTCAACTAAAAAATTTAGTTTTTTTAAAGTTAAATTGAGAATAAATATTATTATTGAAAATAATAAAAAATAAAAAAACTCTACTTTCATTTATTTTGTAAGTAGTGATCTATGGTCAATTTCAAACCTTTATCTAATGAAGTTTTAGCAGACCAACCTAATGAATTAATAATTTTACTACTTAAATTTTTTTTTAAAGTTCCGTCAGGGAATTTTTTATTAAATATTATTTTTCCATTATAATTAGTAAACTTAGCAATTTTTTTTGACAATTTTTTAATGGAGATGCTTTTTCCAGAACCAATATTGATGATAGGAAACTTATTATTGCAAACTTTATAAATTTTTTTTTTTGAATGTTTTAAGGTAAAAATGATTGCCTCAGCTAAATCGTCTGCAAATAAAAATTCTCTTATTGGCTTACCAGTACCTAAAAGTTGTAATCTTTTTTTTTTTAATTTTTTTGCTTCACTAATTTTGTTAATCATTGCTGGAATAACATGGCCTGAAAATTTATCGAAATTGTCATTTATTCCATATATATTTGTTGGCATTAAACAAACTATATCCAAGTTCTGGTCATTATATAGCGCTTCGGAAAGTTTTATTCCCGCGATTTTTGCTATTGCATAACACTGGTTTGTTTTTTCAAGTTTTCCAGTTAATAAATAATCCTCTTTTATTGGATTTTTTGCAAATTTTGGATATATGCATGATGTTCCAAGAAAAACTGTTCTTTTAATTTTTTTTAGCAATGCAAGTTTTAAAAGATTATTTTGAATTTCTATATTTTCTAAAAAAAAATCTTTTTGAAATTTACTATTTGCTAGTATGCCTCCTGCTCTAGCAGCAGCCATTATCAAATAATCTATTTTTTTATTTTTAAAATAATTTGATAATTTATTATAGTTTCTTAGATTAATTTTTTTTTTATCAATTAAAATTACATTCTTAAATCCTTTGCCTTTGAGATTTTTTAAAACCGCACTTCCCACTAGTCCCTTATGTCCAGCAAGAAAAATATAACTATTTTTATTCATCCGAAAAATTTTTTTTGGCTTTTTCAATATCAGAGTCTAGCATATCCTTTACTAAATCTTTAATGTTATGCTTAAACCTATATTTTAAATCTCTAAGTGCTTTTCTTGAATCCCCTTTCAAATATTCAATATCTGCAGGTCTAAAATATTTTTTATCAACCCTAATAATTAATTCTTTCTTGGCCCCTTTTATCAGATAAGCTTTTGCGTTAAGACCACTACCTTTCCAAACTATTTTTAGTCCAAGATATTTACAACACATATTAATAAATTCTTTTACGCTGTAAGATTTTCCTGTTGCAATTACATAATCTTTAGGTTTTGTTTGTTGAAGAATTTTCCATTGCATTTCTACATAATCTTTTGCATGTCCCCAGTCTCTCTTTGCATTTAAATTTCCCAAATATAGAACTCCTTTATGTCCAAGTATTTTTTTTGCAAAAAACATTGTTATTTTTCTTGTGACAAAAGTTTCTCCTCTTCTTGGGCTTTCGTGATTAAACAATATACCATTGCAAGCATAAAGGTTGTATGCCTCTCTATAAAGTTTTGTCATCCAATATGAATAAAGTTTTGCTACTCCATAAGGTGATTTTGGGGTAAATCTTGAATTTTCATTGAAAGATTTTTTTCCAAATGTTTCACCAAACAGTTCTGAGGTACTTGCTTGATAAAATTTTGTTTTTTTTAAGTTTAGAAACCTCATAGCCTCTAAAATTCTCATAGTTCCTAGTCCTGATACCTCTGATGTATATTCAGGAATTTCAAAAGAATGTCCAACATGGCTTTGAGCTCCTAAATTATAAATTTCATTTGGTTTTATTTTACTTATTATATTAAACATACTATTTGAGTCTGCTAGATCTCCGTAATGTAAATAAAAATTAGAACTTAGATGAGGGTCAACATATATATGATCTATTCTCTGAGTGTTAAAAGATGAGGATTTTCTTTTTATTCCATGAACCTCATATTTTTTTTTTAGTAAAAATTCAGCTAAATAAGATCCATCTTGACCTGTGATACCAGTTATCAAAGCTACTTTTCTTTTCATATATCCTTTTTTTGATTTATATACTTTTTTATGTAGTAAAGTCCTAAATTGATAACTAAAAAAAAAGAAATTAACAAATTTTTTTTTTTCAAATTTATAATAAACTAAATATCCATTAATGATCTTATCAAAAAAAGAGCTAGTTAAAGATTTTGGTGTTTTTCTCCACATAGTAAGTGATTTATTAATACAAGTAAACTTTTCACCTTTTCTAGCCAATTCTAACCAAAGTGCATAATCCTCTTTAGTTGTAATTTCTTTAAATTTAGAAACGTTTAAAACTTCTTTTTTGCACATAACAGTTGATAAACCAATATCACATGAGTTTATCAGCTCTTTATATGTTAAATTATCCTTTGATATATTTTCACCAATTAATTTGTTTTCAACATTAATTATTTTGTAATTAGTATGAGTAATTCTACAATTGTTTGCTAACATAAAATTGTATTGTAAATTAATTTTATCAGATAACCAAACGTCATCACAATCAAGAAAAGCTATGAAACTCCCCTTTGCTGCTTCGATACCTTTGTTTCTTGATTTTGCTACACCCAAATTCTTATTATTTATAATTATAGTCACATTTTTTTTATCTGAAACTATAGACTTTATAAAGGTTAAATCGTTCAAATTAGGGTCATCATAAATTATTATTATTTCAATATTTTTATAAGATTGATTTATTACAGACTCAAAGCTTTGAAAAAAAAAAGGTTTTTTTTTGTAAAATGGCATTATAACACTTATTAAATCCATAATTAATCAATATAATTAATTATATAATTAATGAAATCAAAAAAAATCAAATTAATTATTTTTCATCCTTATTCTAAAGTGGGGGGTGCAGACAAGTCTTTATCTAGGTTAGTGAACGAATTAAGTTCGAAAAAATATGAAATAATTTTTATATCACTTTCGAAACCTTATATAAAAAATTATTTAGTAAAAAAAATAAGATTTATTCAAATAAAAAGTTCAAGAGTATTACTTTCAATATTTAAAACAAGGAGAATATTAAAAAATATTTCTTTAGATGATAAAGTAATTTTTTTTTCAAACCAAAATTTTGCTAATATAGTTTCATTCTTTATATTATATAATATGAAAACAATTAAGCATGTTGTATTTGAAAGAAACCACATAGATGAATTAAATACTCATGAAAACTTTATTGAATTAATAAAAAAAAAAATAATTAAATTTTTAATTAAAAAGTTATATAAAAAAGCGGATATTGTTTTAGGTAACGCTAAACAACTTAGTATGGACTTATCAAAATTTACAAATACAAAAGTGAAAACAATTTATAATCCAGCATTTGATAAAAAAATAATAAAATTATCAAAAAAAAAAATAGTTTATCAAAAAAGAAAAAATATTATTTTAAATATTGGTAGACTTGAAAAACAGAAAGACCAATTAACAATTTTAAAGGCTGTAAAAAATATTGAGAATATTTTTTTAATTATAATTGGTTATGGGTCAAAAAAAAAAGAATTAATTGAATATGTAAATAAAAATAACATGCAACAAAAAGTAAAAATTTTATCAAACATAACTAACCCGTATCCTTATTTTAAAATCTCAGATCTATTTGTTTTGTCATCCCTTTATGAAGGATTCCCAAACGTTCTAACAGAGGCAATAATGTTTAAAGTTCCAATTATCTCTTCAAATTGTAACTCTGGTCCATCGGAAATTTTATTACAAAAAAAAGGTGTGCAAATTTTTGAAAAAGGAAATGATAAGGACTTAAATAATAAAATTAATAAATTTTTAAAGAATAAAAAAATTATTAAAAAAAGATCTAAGTATTTATTTGATAATCTTAATAGATTTAATAAAAAAATAATAATTAAAAAATTTGATACTATTTTTACAAATTTGTTTTAATCAATAATACTTATTAAATGCTTATAATGCCTATATAGAGTATAATTTAATGAATTTTTTTTTGCATAATATTTTTTCTTATTAATTTCAGTTTCCTGTTGTGTCATAAATTCATTTATAGTCTTTACGAAATCTTCTTTATTATTAGTTTTAAATAATAGGCCACCTTTACCATTGTCTAAAAATTCAGATGGACCTGAAGGACAATCACTGGAGATTATGGGACAATTATTTGCTGCAGCTTCAATTAAAACATGTCCAGGATTTTCGTATAAAGAACAAAGAATTAAACATTTTGCATTTTGCATATAATCATAAACATTATTTTTAAATCCAATTAAAAAAACTCTTTTTTCAAGATTAAACTCGACAATTAAATTCATTAGCCTTCTTCTCTCTTCACCTTCACCAATTATAAATAAATTAATATCTGGGTAGATTTCTCTAAAATTACTAAATGCTTTAATTAGAAAACTAAAATTTTTTTGTTTGGTTAATCTTCCAACTGATAAGAAATATTTTTGTTGAGTTAAGTTATTTTTTTTATTTTTGTATTTTATTGTCGATAGAGTTTTTATATCGATTATTGGATCTAATAATATTTTAATCTGATTAGCTCTGAATATGTTTTCATATAATAATTTTTCTTTAATTTTATAATTTGGGCAAGTAACAACAAAGATTTTTCTGGACAATAGTTTCCAAAATAACTTTCTTAAAATTCCTAAATTTGGCTCCCCTGAAATCCTAAGAATTAACTTTGTTTTAAAATTAAATATTAGAAAAATAAACAAAGGGAGTGAAGTAACTAAATGTACAATCAAATATTCAGGCATATGATCATCTAATAGTTTTTTTAATTTTCGGAAATTTAGAAAAAAAATTAACAAAAAAAATAATCTACTCCAAAAAAAACCTTTATTTTTTAATTTTCTAATATCAAATTTATTTTTCCTTAAATATATAACATCAAATTTATCCTCATATTCTTTCCACTCTCCTGTTACATCAATTAAGTATGGTTTATATAAATTTTTTGAATAATTTTTTATACTTTTTAAAGAGTTGACGACTGAGTTTACTGTTCCAATCTTTGAGTTATATGGTGCCCAAAAATAAATTTTTTTCATTATAATATTTTGTTTAAGAATTTTAAATATTTAGAAGACTGAATTTCTGAATTAAACCTTGAGAGTTTACCTCTACCAAATCTTACTTTTTTCATTGATTTTGAGTAATTACTTAAAGCCTCTTGCATTTTTTTTTCAAGTAAATCCGGTTTTTTAATTGGAACTAAATATCCTCCTTTTCCAAAACATAAAATTTCTTTTGGTCCACTTTTGCAATTTGTTGATATACATGGAATTGAAAAATTTAATGCATCTATTAAAACATTTCCCAAACCTTCATATAAGGAAGGAAGAACAAATAGCTTAACAGCTTTAAATTCCTTATCTATATTTTTAATATAACCCATCAAAAATATTTTTTTCTCCATATTTAATGATTTAATTAATTTATTTAGATAATTTTTTTGATATCCTTCACCAACTATTTTAAGTATATACTCTTTATTATTTTTACTAAAATTAGCAAAGGCAATAATTAAATCTTTGAAGTTTTTTTGTTTACACAATCTACCTACAGATAAAATAACATTTTTTTTCTTATACTTTTTTTTAGTAAATTTAATTTTTTCTTTTGTTAAATATGGATTATAAATATATTTAATTTTATTTTTGTTTTTACCAAACATAAAATATTTTAATGACTCTCCTGAACCCTTTGAATTAGTTATAATTTTATCTGATAAGTTATAAAATACGAATCTTAAAAAAAAAATAAATGTTGCTGAAATTAAATTATCAGCATATTTAATCGAGTCTATTGGATCTTCAGAATTTCTGATTGCGATTTTAAATTTATTAAATTTTGAAATCAAAATAGGTAGATAGTTACTTTGCATCGAATGCACTAGAGTATTTTTGTTACTTAGTTTATTTAGTAGTCTGTTAAGAGGGTAGATACAATTTAAAGAGGTTGAATACCTATTTGGTAAAAAACTAAATTTTTTTTTTAACGGATGTATTAGAAAAAAATTTTTTTTAAATGCTAAACTTTTTAAATTATTGTTTTTTTCAGTAATTAAATAAACATTTAATTTAAATTTTAAAAAATAATTAATTAAATTTTGAATAATTTTTTCAACACCACCTTTTTCAAATGATGGGTAAAAAATAATTAAATTTTTTATTTTCATTATTTCAAAAATGTGGCTTAGTATTGGTAGCACAATATAGTGCTAATCTGATTGCATTAATATTCACTTGCGCAAAATTTTCATATTCTCTACATGATGAATTTGTTTTAATTAAATTAAATATCTCTCTTCTTCCACCATATTGTTCACTATCATAATTAGATAATTCCCAATTATGATCTGATTGTATAAGTACTATTGCATCTTTATCAAAATTAATTATTTTAATAGCAAGTTCACTGATTAATTTCTTGTTACATTCGAATGCTTTTTTAATACCAGTCTTATTTTGTTTTCCAAAGTTTTTTTCAAAATTACATTCTTCGTCAACTAAATACGGCCAATGTGAAATTAAATGATGAATGAATACAAAAGTTGGTTTTTTTGGTTTACCATTTTTAGTTAAAAAATCATTAAAATTTTGAATAGCATTATTTGATTTGAAAATTATTTTTTCCTCAATATCAATATTTAATAATTTTAATACTTTACTTGTTATGGGTATGATGGGTGTCTTCTTTAAAAAACTTAAATTTTCATAGTTTATTAAGATACTTCTGTTATCAATTGCATCAATACAATATGATCTGTTATAACCATAACAATTAGAAAAGTGACTACCTATCCATTTAATATCGTATCCAAGTTTGTTCAAATTATATTCCAAATTGGATAGATTATTTTTTCTAAGTACTGTCGGAAATGTTAATTTTGGGTGTTTTAAATTTTCATAACTAGTTGGAAGTTGTGGATCCTTTTTTTCTAATGGTTTCAAATTAAATATCGAACCAATTGTAAAATATGTATTACCATATAAAGATCTAGAGTTTTTTATATAATTAAAATTATGTGATTTAAGTCTGTTTAAAAATTTATTTGAATCAGAAATTAATATTTTGTCTGCAATTTCAATTGGTGGCATAGCATCAGTAATAACTAAGTAAATATTATTTCTGGTAGAGTTTTTAATATTTATTTGTTCATATTTAAATCCGTCTTGGCTCTGATCAATATTTAAATTGTTTTTAAAATAAATTACAGATGATAAATAAATAAAGTTAAGAATTAAAAAAATTGATATAAAAATATTAATATAATTTGTTTTTTTCTTAAAAAATAAAATAGTGAATACAAATATAACAATAATTGATAGTATTAATGCTAAGATACCATCAAATTGATTTAATGGTTTAAAATCAAAGAATTTTTTGAAATCATTATATTTAAAAAATATCCAATATACCAACGATAGATAAATGATTATATTAAAGGGACTAAATTTTGTTTTTTTTTTTAGTATTAAAAAACAAATTAAAAATAAGAAGCTAAATAATATGTATAAAGGTAATAATCTCTTTAATGTTAATGAATTTATTTTTAAATCTGTTCTTTCATTTATAATATTTAAATTAAACGTAATGAATTCTAAAAATGGAATTAATAATACCAAAAATACAAATGTAATAAGAATTATATTAAGTTTATTAGAAAACATTTGTATGATAACTAAAAATTTAAGAACTTCTGCATTATTTGTTCAGTTAATTCCTCAGAAACTCCACTGTTTTCCATATGAAATTGGACACCAATAATTTTTTTTTCTAAATTATAAAAACCTTCAATAATTCCATCGTCAGAAATTAAAAAAGGAGTAAGGTTATCACCTATGTTATCACAACTTTTTGCATGAAAAGAATTAACCTTGTAATTTTTTTTTGTTACTAAATCTGTAGCTTCTACAAAATGTATCATCTTTGTAATATCAACTTTTTTTCCATCAAAACATTGGTGACTTTCTGTCCATTTTAAGTCTCCTCCAAAATATTTGTTAACTGTCCACATTCCACAGCATATTGCCAATACAGGCAAATTCTTTTTTAAAACAACTTGCAAAAAATTCTTTTCAAATTCACTTATTTCTTTAGTGTAAAGTCTATATCCACCTGCAAAGATTATGCCATCAGGATTTTCTTGCTCCAAATAATCCTCCATTGAAATTCCTGAGTAAGGAACGAGATTTAAATTACAATTAAATTTTTCAAAAAATGGATAATATTTTTTTTCAATAGCAAGTAATTGATCATGACCGCTCTCAAGAAATCTTGGGGTAATAGATAACTTCATTTTACTTAATTATAGATCAAAATAAAATTTGTCAATCTTATTAGGATTTTTTGTATTTTCTTTTATCATTTTTTTTATTTCAGGAATTATATTTTCTAAGTCATTAATTGAAAAATTTTTAAATAACTTTTCTCTTAACCTAACTTCTGCTGGTTGATTTGGTAAAGACATATATTCTTTATTCAAAACTTTTTTTTCAGAATTTACTAATAAAACTTTTTTATTTATAACAAAATATTCAATAAATAATCCTGACCAATCACTTATTAGAATTTGATATTCAAAAAAATTTAAATTTGGTTTTATATTTATATTAATTTCTAAATTATTTAATTCTTCTAATTTAATTTCATCATTTTTAATAGACATAGGGTGTGGTCTTAAATCAAAAGAAATATTATTCTTATTTAATAGATATGAAAGTTTTTTGTGAAAACCTAACTTATAAAAATTTGTATTCCAAGTGGGTGCTATTAAAATATTTTTTTTTGTTTCAAAACTATAATTAAGATATTTTTCTTTGAGAAATAAATAATTACTTTTAAATATCTTTAATTTGAGTTTATTTACTTTTTTTATTTCGTTCAATTCTTCAAATTGATAATTTGTAACTGCCTGAATACCATCAAACTCATTAAATGCATTTTTAGAATAGATCATTGTCATACTACATAATGAATGCTGTAAATAAACATATTTACATTTAGAAAATTTAGTTTTTTTAAACAAAGTAAAATTTAAACCAGGTGTTGAAGAATAGAGATACTTTAACCTTAGTGTTAGAAAAACTATTTCTCTAAAAAAATTAGTTAAAAAGACAAATTGTAATACATTTGGTAAATTTAAATCAATTTTTTCGAATGAGATAATTATAATTTTTTTTTTTTTAGATTTTTTGAGAATATATGGTTTAAGATATTCAAAAATATTTTTATTTTCGCAAAAAAAACCAATATTTATGTTGTTTTCTTTTTGAAATTTTAGAAAATTTATTAAATCTGATACTAAATTAGTCAATATTATTTATAATTTTTTTTGAAGTTAATTAAATCTTCATAGTCGTCAAATTCATACCAGCCTTTGTTGATAACTACAGTTTTAATTAATACATTTTTTTTTAATAGATAGTTTAGAAATTCAGAAGCATGCATTTTTTTATTTTTTTTTATTTTAGAGTACAAATTTAGTATTTTCTTCCTTTTGTCTTTTGGTATGGCTATTAAACCCATATATTGATACTTAACTTGGTCTAAGCTTTTAATTTTATTACCGATCGATTTTAAATATCCTTTATTTTTTAAATAAAGAGTCTCACCATCAATTAGAGGATCTTTATTTCTAATTTTCCAAACTTTTTTCCAATTTTTAAGAATTGGAATTGTGATTTCTTTGTTTTTTTTTTTTAATAAACCTCTTTAATATGTTGTGATCGAATAATATATCAGAATAACTGATAACAATATCATCATCATAACTTTTAAGACCTAAAATAAGAGAGTAAAGCATTTCTGTTGATTTGAACTTTTCGTTGTATAAAAAATCAACATCTTTTAAATTCGAAAGTTTTTTTTGCAATACCTTAGATCTGAAACCTGTTACAATTGAAATATTTTTTATATTAGTTTTTTTAACTTCATCAACTAATATTTTAATTAATGGTTTTTTTTTAATATTTATAAGACACTTATTTTTTTTTATTTTATCAAAAATTCTTTTACTCTTACCGGCTGCAAGAAAAATAAATCTCATATTTTTAAATAACTAAAAAGTAAATTATCTACGTATGATTGAGATTTATTTTTTCTTTCAGGGTGGAACATTGTACATAAAATTTTATATTTTTTTGAGAAAACAACCTCTATTGTGTTATTTTGATGTTTAGCAAGTATTTTAAATTCTTTAGGAATTCTTTTTATTGAATAATTGTGAAAAGAATTTACAGATATTTTTTTTTTTTCAAAATAAATATTGTGGTATTTTTTTGAATCATTTTTAAACTTTACAACTTGACCTCCAAAAAGTTTTGCTACAAATTGAAAACCATAGCAAACTGCCAATATTGGAATTTTTCTTTTAAAAGAGATCTTTATAAGTTTTTTATCAAGTCTTCTTCTTAATTTATCAGCTTTTGAGTTATGAAAAACATCATTCCCACCGGATATTATAAGGTGACTTGGTTTATATTTTTTAAAATAATTATCTATATCCTTGTCTTCTGAGATTATAGGTACAGCAATTACATTTCTTTTTTTCAAAAAATTAACCCAATTTGATTCTAAAGAAAAGTTTAATTGTTTATGCTTATCTAAAGAAATTTTTTGAGAGATTAGAACAAATTTCATATTAATTAAATACAGTATATGTTTTTTGAAAAGAATTTATTTCAATATTTTTTTTACTTTTAAGAAAATTAAACTCTTTAGAACCAATTCCAATAATAGCTGGAATACCTAATTCTAGACATCTTATAGACATATGAGAGTTTGCTCCACCATATTCGGTAATTAAGCCTATTATATTTTTTGAAAAAATAAAATCGTACCCAGGATCTGCATTTTTTAGAAGCACAATTTTACCTGACAACAAATTATATTTTTTAACATTTGTAAAGTCTACCAAGGGACCATTAACTTTTTTTGTTGTTATAAAATTTCCCTTTTTTTTATTAATAACATGAAAATACATATCATCTTTATTTTGAATAAAATCAGGGAATTCTAGTAATTTAAGTATGTTTAAATTTTTCTTGTTATCATTAATTTCTTTTAAAAGTTGTCTTTTAAGTTTAAATCCACTTTCAACATTATTATAATAATTTAAAATACCTTTTATTGAAATATGTTCCATGTCTTCTCGTGAAATATTTATTTCTTTACCTAAACTAATTAAATTTACAAATATTTCATTAATACATTTTGTAAATATAAATTTTGAATATTCCCTTAATTTAATTGCTTCTGATGAAAAAGTTAAAAAATTTTTACAATCAATTTTTAAATTATTTATATTAAAAAATTTATCAATTAAATTTTGAGAATTTAATTTAAAAAGAAATTTTCTATTTATTGTTTTATTTTTTTTTCTATCATTTTTTGCAAAATAACTATCAAAATTTTCTCTGTAATTTTTAGACGATATTGAATAAGTTGATGGTCTTAAGTGTCCGTATAAATTTAGAAATTTATTCTTCCCTTTTCTAGTTTTTGTTAATCTTAAGTCTGAATTAAGTTTATTGGTGATGGTGTTTATTGAACCATAAAACCGCTCTAAATCATAATCAGTTATAATTCCCTTGTTAACAAAAGTTTTTAGAAATTTGGTTGAAATAAATGCAGATCTAGCTAATCCAGAAAATGGCAAAGTTCCTAAACTTTTGCAACTATTAATTAAAAAGTAAATTTTATGTATTTCACTTAAATTACTACTTTGTATTTTTTTAATTTCATATTCTAATCTTTCAATACTTAATATTTCGTCTTGAAAATTTCCTTTTTTTTGTTCAAAAATTTCATTAGTTAAATTTCTTAGACAATTAATATAATGTTTAGTTTCTGTTTTATTTAAAAATTTAGACAGATTTTTTTTGCTATCTAAATCAAAGCTTGTTTCTATAATATTGAATTCTATTTTGTCATGAAATTCTTTGTTTTTATTTATTTCTTTTAAGTAATAATTAATTGCTTTTAATTGCACTTTTCTATTAAGTTTTGAGGGTAAAAATGAATTAAAGTCGACTCTAAGATCTATATAAGGTGAGCCTCCAAGGTTCAGCATCAGAGGATGCGGAGACACATCTTTGTACCCATAATTTTTTCTTTGTAACGCCCAAACTCTATCAGTTATTAACTCTGAATATAAACTAATGCTTAAATTTGTTGGTTTATTTCCTATCATTTCAGCGGGATTCCAATCTGCCATATTAGAACAATAAGTTGTTTCTCCAATTATTAATGGATTGAATCTTTTTAATTTTTCTATCTTCATTGAAATATTTTTCAACGCCTCTCCTACCTCATTATCTTTAACCTTTTTCATTTTTTTTAAAGGTCTACACTGGAAAATAAATATTTTTTTTTTTCTAATACAAAACTCAATATCAAGACGGTCATTCTTAAAAATATTTTCTATTTTTTTTATGGCCTTCAATAATTTTTGATATTTTGGTGGAATTTTATATTTTTTAAAATCCCTAAAAAAAACAAGTGTTTTCATTGAAGGGTTTGCTTGTCCAGATGTGATCAAATCTGTTCTACCTGAACTATCTAAATTAATAAAATAATATGGAGAATTGTTGTTAATATTTCTTGTAAAAATAACTCCTGACAAATCTGGTTTGGTTATAAATTCTTGAACAATTATTTGATCTAAAGGACTATCAAAATCCTCCAAGATTAGTTGTATCTTATTATTTACTACATTATCCTCAGCATTTAAGTTTAAAAAAGATTTATACTTGCCGGCATTACTTAAATTTTCTTGATCCTCTTGTTTCGATGAAGATCTTAAAATAATTTTTTTTTTATAAAATATTTTTTTTATTTTTTTTTGAATATTTATTTTATTTTTTAAATAATCCTTTTTATTAAAATAAAAAACTTTTGGAACGATTATTTCAATTTTTTTTTGATATTTTCCTAATTTTACTAATGTCTCTGCCTTAGTAGACATATACAAACCTCATTAAAATGCTGCACTTACTTTTCAGACAAATCTTTTTTGTTTTTTTTTGTGAAAATACTTTTTATACTTGTTTTAATCTTTCTCCAGTAAAAAGTTATGGTTGCCCCAGCTGTTGCTATTGCTGCAATAATTGCTTGAAGTATAATGGAGCCAGTTCCCGGGTCTAAATAAGCATAGGCTTTTATAGTACCAAGAAAATAAAACAAAAATATTATTTTTATTAAAAACATTATTTTTTTCATTTTATTTAATTTACAGTCATTTTTTTTTTTTTCTACTGAACTTTAATTTTAGGAAAAAAAGTAAGCCATTTCCCTCCATCAATCTTAAATTTTTTCTCTTTTTTAAGGATTTCTTTAACATGATTCCATGCAAATAAAACAGCTATGTCAGGATTTCTCTCTTTAAATAGCTTATGGTCTACAATTGGAATATGTGAACCTGGGGTAAACTTTCCTATTTTTTCTGCTGTGGTATCTGTGATATAATCAATTAGATCAGGACCAATATTACAATAATTTAAAATTGTTGTGCTTTTTGAAGTGGCAGCATAACCACATATTTTTTTATTACTATTTTTTAATTCAATAAGTTTTTCTTTTAGTTCTTTTTTTGAAATTTCACAATTTTTTTTAAATATTTTGCAAAATTGAGAATTGTCTAGATTTATTTTTTTTTCATAAGAAATAATTTTATTGACATTTTTAGTTTTCTTTCTAACACTTGATTTTCTACAAAGCACATATCTCATTGAACCACCATGGGTAGATTGTGGTATCAAATCAATTATTTTTAAATCAAATTCATTAGCCAGTTTAGTGATAGCACTTGCTGAAAATAGATAAATATGCTCATCGTATATTTGATCATAAGAATTTTTTTCAAAAACAGATCCTAAGTAAGGCTCCTCAAAAACAAAGACACCATCCTTAGTTAATAGCTTATCTACTGAAGTAAATAAGTCTCTTAAATTTGGGACATGACAAACCACATTTGCTCCACAAATAAGATCTGTATTGCCTGCAAAATTTTTTAGTAATTTAATATTAGTTGTATTAAAAAATTTATTGATTGAATTAATTCCTCTTTTTTTTGCAAAATCGCTTACATTTTTTGACGGCTCAAAACCAACCGCGTCTAATTTAGAGCTGTAAAAATTATTTAGAAAAGTTCCATCGTTAGATCCTAATTCTATTATTTTGGACCCTGATTTTAAAAATTTTTTACTCCATAAAGCATATTTCTTAAAATGCTTAATCATAAATTTTGAACTAGATGTATAGAAAGGATAATTTTTATGAAACATTTTATTTACAGATGGGTAATCATCCAATTGAAATAAAGAAAATTTTTCAGAAAAACCAACTTTTAATTCATAAAAATATTCATTTTTAAAATCCTTTTTTTTTAAAAATCCATTAGCGATTGGCATTTTACCAAATGACATAAATGGATTAATTTTTTTTCCAGTTATTTTACATTTCATAAATTTAATCCATTAAACAGGAGTAAAGTTTTTTTAATTTGTAACCCTATATTTCCTTTGGGTTTAAAACCTAATTCATTTATTTTTTTATCACTCACCTCATAAGAAAGCTGGTTCATAATTTTATTAGATACTTTTTTGATTTTAATTTTTTTATATTTTTTTATAATGGTTATTAAATCTTTTAAAGTAATATTGTTAGTAATTACATTATAAATATCATTATAAAATAAGTTTTTTGCAATAATTAATTTAATACATCTTATTGCATCATTTAAATCCAAATAAGGTCTTTTCTGATTTAATGCTGTTTTCCAAATTGTTAATGGCTTATTTAAAGATGCCTGATAGCAAAATTTATTAACAGCTGTATGAAATCTCATCCCGGGAGATGCTCCATAAATTGTACCTAATCTTAAAATTACAAAATTCATTTTATTTTTTTTTGAAGTTGATTGAATATATTTTTCCTCTCTTATCTTGCACTCTGCGTATGGACTTTGTGGATTCAGATTTTTAGTGTCGTCTTCAAGCATTTTTTTATGATTTGATCCATAAACACTTGTTGATGAAAAAAAAATATACTTAAGCTTTTTTTTTTTTGATAAATCAACAAGTTTTTTTGTTGATAAAAAATTGTTTTTTATAAGTTTATTTTTAATATTAAAGCTGTCTGCAGCATTAGTTATTGCTGCGAAATGAATGATAATATCTCCATCATTTATAATTTTAGCTAAATTCATTGATAATATATTAGACTCGATAAACTCTATTTGAGTTTTTAACTTAAGTTTAAATAAAACATGCTTTTTGTTTTCAAGATCGTTGTCAATTACAATAATTTTTCTTAAATTTTGAAGTAGACCAATTTTAGATAAAAATCCGGAGCCTATGTGTCCTAACCCGCCAGTAATAATTAACCTCATATTAAATATAGAAATTAGGTTTAGAAAGTTTATAAAATTTATCTAACATTAATGAAATTTAATATAATAATAAAACAAATGAATAATTTATTAAATAAAATTATTAATTTTATTATTATTTCAAGGTATTATTTTAAGATTCAGTCAGTAACCCTAAAAAAAAATATTCCAAATCATGATTTGAACAAAAAACTCACCGTTTCAATTACTGTAAAATTTGAAAGATTAAAATATGTTAGTCTGACTTTAAAATCTATTCTAAATCAAACAGTAAATCCAGATGAGGTCATATTATGGATTGAAAAAAAATATAAAAATAAAATTCCTAAAAAAATATTAAAATTTAAAAAATATGGCTTAAAAATATTTTTTTGTAATAATCTCAAATCATATAATAAAATAATTCATACATTAAAAATCCGAAAAAATAATTATATTATTACATTTGACGATGATATTATTTATAATAAGAGATCGATAGAATTTTTAGTTAAGAAATCTAAAAAAGATAAAAAAAGTATTATCGCAAATAGAATTCATAAAATTATTTTAAACAATCAAAATTATCCAATTCCATATTCAAAATGGAAATGGAATTCTACAGAAAAGAAAAGAAACAAGTTAAATTTTCTTACAGGAGTTTATGGAGTCCTATATCCTCCAAAGTGTTTTTATAAAGATGTCATAAATAAAAAGAAAATTATTAAATTATCACCTTACGCTGATGATGTATGGCTTAATTGGATGTTGAGGTTAAATAAAAGATACGTAGTTTGGTCTGGATTCAAAGAAAAAAACTTTGAAATAAGTTTTTATAAGAAAAAAAATTTGCGTGATATTAATATTTCAAAAAATTATAATGATTTACAAATTAGAAATATGATAGAAAAATATGGATTTCCTTATTAATTATTTTTTGCAACTAAATTAATCATGTGATCCCTATTTTTTTTCCATCTAAAACTGTTTAATTTTATCACACTTAAATCTAACTTTTTACAAATGGCTCTCAATTTTTTTTTTGTATATGAATTTTTATGAAACTGTCCTTTACCATTTTGACTACCAAAAAATGTTGCTGTTAAATAGCCCCATCTATTTAGTGGTTTGTATGTATAGGTTCCAAACCAATAACAATCCTTTATTGCATTTAAATCATCTCTATGGAAATCAATCCATTCATCTTTTGCTTTTAACCATTGCCTTATAGTTTTTTCAAAATCAACTGTAGAAAGTTTTATTATTCCATTTTTTTTTGTAACTCTTTTAATTTCATAAAAGAATTTTTTTTCTTCTACAAAACTTAAATGTTCAATTAATCCGTCTGCTCTTATTTCATCTACTGATGAGTCTTTAAACGGTAACCGAAAAATATTATAGTTGTATATTTTAATTTTATTAATATTTTTAATATTAGGGTAACGTTTTTTAATTGTTTTAAAATTATCTTGATCAATATTAATATAATTTTTTAGTGGTCTGCTTGCACAACCAAGATTTAATCTAATTTTTTTTTTCATATAACTTTTATAATAAAATTATTTTATATAATTCAGATATATTGTTTAATATATTATACAATTAAAATCATATATGAATAAATACGAAAATATTGCTTCTCTATATAAGCTGGAAAATTTTATTGAGGAAGGAGGTAATAGATTAACACATAATGAAAAAGATAATTTTCCATTCCTTACCATAATAACAGTTGTTAAAAATTCCTCAAATTCAATAGAATCAACAATTAAAAGTGTTATTAGCCAAAAATACAAAAATTATGAATACATAGTTATTGATGGAAATTCAACAGATGGAACATTAGAAAAAATTAAATCATATGAAAAAGAAATTAATTACTGGTGCAGTATCAATGATAAAGGAATTTACGATGCAATGAATTATGGACTTAAATTAGCAAGAGGAGATGTTATTGGTATAATAAATTCTGGAGATTTATTTACTGAAAATTCCTTTAAAATTGTAAATCAATATTTTGAAAATAATGAAAATATATCATATTTATTTGGAACAGTTGAAAGACATTATCTTGGAAATAATATAATTTTAAAATCAGGGTACGATAAAAAAAGGATTAAATATAATTTTGATGCTCAAACTTGCCACTCATCTGGATTTTTCATAAAATCTAGTGTACAAAAAACTATTGGTTTATATAATCTTAAATATAAATGCTCATCCGATTACAATTTATTTTACAAACTTTTTGATAATGAAAATTTTATAGGTAAGTCTACAGCTAAAGATGAGATAATTGGGATTGTTGAGCCAGGAGGTTTCTCCAGTAAGTATGGTTATTGGAACAGACTTAAAGAAGAAATGCAAATTAGGATAGATAATGAACAAAATTCATTACTTGTTCTTTTAATTTTTATCAACTCGATTTTTAAAAACTTTATAAAAAAATTATAAAAAATATCTATCTAATTGTTTTAGAAATTTTGTTTTATTTATAATACTTGTAACTTCAAAACCTCTTCTTATTATCCTTTTTTTTATTTTTTTATCTTTAAGCACTAAAATTATTTTTTTATAAATATCACCATAAGAACTTGGGTTTATTAGTAAGCCACCTCCTTTAATTTGTTTTTTCATGCCATAAGCATTAGAACAAATTAAAGGACAACCAGTAAACATGGCCTCCAGTGGAGGTATGTTTGTTGGTCCACAAAAGCTTACAAAACTTGTTAGTGATGCTTTTTTATAAAAAGAATACATATCATTTTGACTAACATAACCTAAAATAAATACTTTTTTTGATAAATTTAATTTATCAATTTCAATTTTTACATCTATTAAACTATTTTTATTAACACCTACTAAAACAAGATTGATATTTTTAATTTTTTTTTGAATTAAATTAAAAGCTTTCAAGAGATTTATATGATTTTTGTGTTCCCAAAACTGTGCGGGATAAAAAATAAAATTCCTTCTAGGAAGACTATATTTTTTAAAAATATTTTTAATTTTAGATTTTTTTAGATAATGAGGGACCTCAAATTCAGAAATTAATACTTTCTTTTTTCTTATATTATAACTTTCCATAACCTGCTTTTTGCCAATACTAGAGTCAACAATAATTTTATAAGAATGATTACAAATTTGTCTGTATAATATGTCTCTTTTAAATCTTGTTAAAAAGTCATATTCCTTAAAATTTCTTTCATATCTATGCATTAAATCGTGAATCATGGTTATTGATTTTATATTTATTTTTGAAGCTATATTTTCTTGGGAAGGAAATATTAAATAGTCACACTTGCTGGAATTCAAGGTTCTTACATTAGAGCTAAGTTTACTTAAAAGAAATTTTATTAAATTTGCAGGAACAAAAATACTTAAATAGTTAAGTATTAATTCAATTTTGTTAGGTTTAATTAATTTTATAATTTTGATATTTTTTTTTAAAATTTTACCCCAAGCGTTATTAGTTACAAAAGCTAAAATTTTTACTTTTTTTTTATCAAGGCCCTCCAAGTATTTTAATACAGATAGACAGTATTGAAATGAACCACCAGCATGAGGACCAACTGACAAATACACTCCAATCTTTTTCATTTTCTAGAAAGTCTATATATTATTTTTTTAAATTGACTGCATATATATTCTAAATCTCGTCTTTTTAAAGATAAGCCACTTGGTAAGTAAAAACCATTTTTTGATATATATTCTGAGTTTGGAAGTGAATTTTTTTTTAAATAATTTTTTAAAAAAGGTTGTTTATGCATTGGCCAAAAAAACGGTCTTGTCTGTATACCTTTTTTAAGTAAATTTTGTCTTAGTTCATTTATATTAATGTGTCTATTTTTTATCACTATACCAAAAACCCAATAAATATTTTTACTATACTTTGATTTTAATGGTTGTAATTGAATTGAATTTATATCTTTCAAATTTTCATAATAGAATTTTCCTATTTTTCTCTTTAAATTAATAGTGCTATCTAAATATTCAAATTGAGCAACACCTACTGCAGCATTTAAGTTGGACATTCTATAATTCCATCCTATATCTTTATGATAAAATCTTTTTTTATTGTCAAAAAAAAGGTTTCGAAGTTTTTTACATCTATCAGAAATTAATTTGTTATTAGTCAAAACCATACCACCTTCGCCTGTTGTAATGTGTTTGTTAGTATAAAAGCTTAAAGTGCTGATTTCGCCAAATGTCCCACATTTTTTTTCGTTTATCTTAAGTCCTAATACCTCCGACGCATCCTCAATAATTTTAATATTATATTTCTTTCCTAATTTTAATAGCCTTGGCATATCTACAGATAAACCATAAATATGGACTGCTAGGATAATCTTAGTTTTTTTAGTTATTTTTTTTTCAATATCTGAGATATTTACATTCCAAGTATTTAAGTCACAATCCACAAATATGGGTCGTGCACCTAATCTTATAATCGGATTCAAACATGAAATTATTGTAAAAGATGGAATAATTATCTCATCACCTTTTTTTAAATTTATAGATGCAAAGGCGACTTCCAAAGCTGCAGTGCCACTTGAGACTGCAATTGCATATTTTCTTTTAAAATGTTTTGATAATTTATTTTCAAGCAATTTAACATATTTACCATCGGAGCCAATCCATGCGGTTTTTATGCAATCTCTTAAATATTTTGTTTCATTTCCTTTAAATAATGGTTCGTTTACAGGAATGAATTTTCTTTTCACTTTATTTAATTTTTATATTTGTCTCTTTTTCAGGATCAAATTTAACCTTATCTTCCAACGGATCATAGGGTCCCTGTTTTACTTCGACGATTTCGCACTCATCTATCACCTTAAAACCATGACCACCTTTTGAAAGCAAAATAATATCACCCTCGTTTAGGATATTACTCTCAACATATTTTTTTTTTTCAGAGTAAAAATCCACTTGAACCTTTCCACTTCTAATCAACAAAACTTCCTGCGTAAACTTAATTTCTTTTTTAACATTTTTATGAACATGAGGTTGAATAATATATCCTTTTGGTCTTCTCATATAAGCTAGTTGCTGAGAAAAATCATTTGGTGTAAAAAATTCTATTCCAGTACTTTTATAATTTTTTCTAATTATTATTGCATATAATTCATTATTTATAATAATTTTTTCTATCATTTATTTATAATTGTTAACAGCTTTAATTATTTTATTGATATTACTATTTGTAAGCTCGGGGTAAATAGGAAGACTAACTTGATACCTTGATATTTTTTTACTATTTATAAGTTTTTTGTAATTATATTTACAAAATTTTTCATATCCATTATTTTGATATGCTAATCTTTTATAATGAAGCCCAGGAAAAATTTTTTTTTTATTTAGATATTTTATAAATTTCTGTTTATTTTTGACCAAAATAGAAAATATGTGAAACACATGTTGTGAATTATTTCTTATTTTTGGAAGAATAATATTCTTATTTTTAATATTATTTAAATATTGATTTGCAATTGAGATTCTTTTTTGTTTAGAATTATTAAATTTTTTTAATTTAACATTGATAATTGAAGCTTGAATTTCATCTAATCTTGAATTTATTCCAGGTTTATTCGAATCTCTTTTTTTATCCCATCCATATTCTCTATATCTCCTAATTTTTTTTTCTAAGTTTTTATTATTAGTTAATATCATCCCACCATCACCGATAGCACCTAAATTTTTAGTAGGATAAAAACTAAAAGTTGATAAAATACCGAAGGTACCAATAAATCTATTATTTATTTTTGCACCATGCGCTTGAGAACAGTCTTCAATAATATTTAATTTATACTTTTTCGCAATTTTTTGAATTTCTATCATATTGCAGCATTGTCCAAATATGTGTACTGGTAAGATAACTCTTGTTTTTTTAGTTATCGCTTTTTCAATTAAGCTCGGGTCAAGAGTATAAAAATCTCTTTCTATATCTATTATTACTGGTACGGCCCCCACATTAAGAATAGCAGCAATAGTTGCCAACGCAGTATGTGATGTTGTGATCACTTCCTCACCTCTCTTAATTCCTAAGACCTTTAATGATATTGAAATTGCGTCGGTTCCATTTTTTACAGCAATTCCATAATTTAAATTATGTATTGAGCTAAAATTTTTTTCAAGCTTTAATACCTCTTTACCTAATATATAATTTCCACTATTTAAAACTTTTTTAATAGCTTTAATAATTTCTTTACTCTGTGCTTTAAATTGACTTTTTGGTTCAAAAACATTTACTGACATGATAATGATTTAACACGATGAGTAATAAAACAAAAGATAAATTAAATATCATTGTAACAGGTGGAACTGGAAGGTTTGGATCGACGCTAAAAAAAATAAAAACAAATTACAATGTTTTTTATCCAAATAAAAAAGAATTAAATATTTTAAATTCTAAGTCAATTGAGGATTATATAAAAAAAAAGAAGGCAAAAATATTGATACACTTGGCTGGCCTTTCAAGACCAATGAACATTCATGAGGAAAATATAAAAAAAAGTATTAATTTAAATATAATTGGAACTTCCAAAATAGTAATCGGATGTTCAAAATTTAATGTAAAATTGATTTATATCTCCACAAATTTCGTCTACCCTGGAACAAAGGGAAATTATAATGAAGATGACGACCTTAAACCAATAAATAATTATGCCTGGTCCAAATTAGGTGGAGAGGCAGCAGTAAAACTTTACAAAAATTCACTTATACTTAGGGTGTGCACGACAGAAGAACCTTTCATTCATAACAAAGCTTTTACAGATGTAAGAACCAATTTTGAATACCATGCAAATATTGCCCCTATTATTTTCAAACTTATAAAAAAAAAAGGAATAGTAAATATTGGAGGTAAAGCCCAAACTGTTTACAATTTTGCTAAAAGTAAAGGTGTAAATGTAAAAAAGATTTCAGCTAAAAAACTCTTTGGCAAACATTATCCAACTCGACAAGATATGAGTATAAAAAAAATGAATAAATTTTTGAATATTTAGATTTTTTTATATAACAAATTAAGCGTAAAAGGAATTCTATTTTTTTTTTCAAAATTATTCATTGGCAAAACAGTTGTGAAATTTAATCTTTTTGTTATCATTTTTTTTTTTTTGAATTAATTTATATTTATTTTTAATAAGTTCATTATTAAATTCCTTAAAATTGATAAACCAGTGCGGTATTGTACTATTAAAATATTTTTGTAATGTAACAAAAGTTTTAATATCACCAATAAACATATCAGAAAAATATAAATATTCAGTTTTAGTGTTTGACAATTTTTTTACTATTTCTTTCCAATTTTCAATATATTGAATCACAGAGCAACAATTAATAATATCATAATGAATTTTGGCATTTATAAATGAGAAATAATTTATTTTTTTGAAGATAGGTTTAAATGTGCTTGTAATATTTTTATTTTCTACAATAAAATAATTAATTTTTTTTTTTAATTTTTTGTCTAAAGAAAAAAATCCTAGACCAAATCCACCACCAAAATCTAAAATGCTAATATTTTTTTTATGTTTGAACTTTTTCTCTAAAATTTTATTAAAATTTTTATACCTATGAGTTAATCTTGAAGGCAACCTTTTGTTATTTTTTTCTTTTAGTAAACAATCTTGAAATGATAAAAATTGAGAATTTCGCCATTTTTTGCTTAAAAATCCTTTGCCTTTTGATTTTTTCTTGGCTTTTTTGAACTCTATAAAATGACCACTCCAAATATTCATTATAAGTACGCTGATTTAATTAATGACTTAAAAATTTCCATTATTTTTTTTAACATATCAAGAAAAGAGATAATTTTTTTATTTTTTTTAAATAAATAAATCAAATCAAAAATATATTTTGATAAAAAAAAGATATTTTTGGAAAAATTTCTTTTTTCAATGACATTCAATCTGTTGAAAAAAAACCATTCAAGTATATTTTTTTTTATTTCATTTTTTTCTTTATTATTAAAATTAGATATTGCCTTTTTTACTTTATTATAAAGGTACACTTCACTAGATTTGTAAACTTCATATTCTTGAGTATAAGAAGATACAGAATTATAATCTGTGTTTAAAAAAACCAGTTTTTGATCTAACCATATGATATTTCCATAATTTGACAACATTATGGGGACTAATGGATCACAATATGGATAGTGGTGAGTAATTTTATTATTTATTTTAAATGATTTGCCAGTCTTATGTATTCCATTTATCTTTTTTAAAATTTTAGTTTTAATCAAGCCGAATACACCAATTATTCTAATTTTTTTTTTGGAAAAGCCCTTTAAAAAAATTTTTTTATTAAAAATTTCATATTTTTTTTTTTCTACATTTTTAACTAATTCAGCCCTACTGTAATTACTATAACAAGCTACAACTTTTTTAGACGTATTATATGTACATTCTATTAGCCGCTTAAATAATTCTTTGTGAAAATAATCGTCATCCGCTAACCAAATAAACCATTCTGAATTACTTTTTTTAAGCAAAAAATTCATATTATTTCTCTCACCTAAATTATATTTATGATTATAGATTTGGATTTTTTTGTTTTTTTTAATACCTAGAGATTCAAATGAAATTTTATTATCTGGATAATCATTTCCAATTAGAATTTCAAAATTTTTATATGATTGATTTAAAACTGATTTTAATGCACGTTTGAGCAACAATGGTCTGTTGTAAGTAATTAACCCAACAGTAATTTTATTCATATATTAAAATATTTTTATATTTTTACAAAATTTTTATAGCTTCTTATGTAATCACTTTTTTTGAATCTTTGATCACAAATTACCATTAAAATACTTTTATTTTTTTTATATTTTTGCACACACCATGTCATAGGTGGAATTACTAAAAATTTTTCTGGTTTATCTAAGTAAAAGGTAAAAGAATTTTTTTTTTTATCTTCACAAATTATCTCTACTTTGCCATTTACACAATTAAGTAATTGAGTACATTTTTTATGAGCATGTTTTCCTCTGATTTGTCCACTTGAAGCTTTAATATAAAATACTCTCTTAAAATCAAATTTTATTTTTGAGGATTTCTCAAATACCATTAATTTTCCATTTTTATGATTAATAGATTTTAATGTTTTTAAATTTATTTTATCCATTAAAAAACTTTTTTATTTTTTCTTTTATTTTTTTTAAAATTGAAGCTCTTGGGTCTATTTTTTTAATTTTTTTTTCAAACATATATCTATCGTTGTTTATGTCAAAGAATGGTTTCTTAGGATGTACTATGATACTTAATTCATGTATTTTTGTATCTGAAAATTCTTTGAATATTTCACTTTTTCCAGACGTTCCACTACCATCAAAACCAATGTTTTGGACCAGATTTTTTACTGGGGTAATGCATATGCCATCATTTTTAAAAATAGAATATGACCAATACGTTGACCAAATATTGTCGGTTTTATCTATTGCCTTTTCAAAATATACTTTCATCCACTCATAAATCTGATCATTTTCATAATACTCCTTAATATAGTTTTTGGACTCATTTTCCAAAAAATTTGAAAAATCATGATCAAATTTATTCCAAGCTCTTCTCCATGAGGCCCATCCCCAGACATGATTTAATTTAGAAAAAAAATAAGTTTCTTTAACTTTTTTTGAATAATCTATACCTAAATTAGTGCCATTGATTTGCATTATTTTTTCGTTTTTTTCATATCTATCTAATAGTTCTTGGCAAAAATTAAAGAATGATAATGAAGGCATGCAGTCATCCTCTAAAATTATGCCTTTCTCAACTTTGGAAAAAAACCAATCAATTGAATTTTTTACGTTTTTTTTTAATCCATCGTTTTTAATATTAAATCTTTTATGAATGTCACAATTAAATTCTATATCATCGAAAATTTTTCTAACTTCTCTGCAATTGTAGATATCAGTTTCTTTATCTCTTGGGCCATCAGCAGCAACAAATAATTTTTTTGGTTTTAATTTTTTTATTATATCAAATAATTTTTGAGTTTTCTCAGGTCTATTAAATACAATTAATAATATTGGTGTATCAAAGCTCATGACAGATTTTTACTTTATATAAAAACTTAAATTTAATCAATGAACGGTTAATTAGTTGCCACTTTTAAAAATTTTTAATTATAATGACACATAGTCTTTAATATTTTTTTTCTTTAAGACGTCTGGAATATTCATATGTTTTGATCTTTCATTTAATGCTCTCTCATTATCTGTATATGGATAAATATATGCTGTTAAGGCTAATCTTTCATCACTTTTAATCTCTAGACCTCTATGTAACCCTGAACTATTAAATATAATACACGTTCCTTTCTTTCCTATAAAAATTTTCTTTTTATAATTAAATACCTTGCAAATAAAATTTATTAATTTTTCTGAATATCTAGTGGTATTTTTTGAAAAAAGTTTCAAAAAAAGCAAAGTTAAAAATTGATTAATTTTAGAATGTGTCCTTTCGATATACGAGAAAGGTCCATTATTTTCATTTACATCTGTTAAGTAAATCATGATTTTAAATAATTCGAAGTGATGATCTCTATGCCAGCCACCCCCCGAACTCACACCCTCTATATTTTGCAAAAACCCCCCCATTGTACAATGTAAATAAAGTTTTTTTATTGTTGATACGCTTTTAATCCTATTTTTATGTAAATTAATTATTTTATGAAAATTTTTTTTAACAAGGGCACTTTCATCATCAATTCCATACAATCTTAGATCCCCTTTTTTTAACGGAGAATATTTGTGTATACTTTTCTTAATTATTTTTGATAATTCTTCAAAGTCAACTTCATTCTCTTGACAAACATAATATCCTTTGGAACTTAAACTTTCCATTAGAGCATCTGCAAAATGTTTTTCTTTTATAAAAATTAATTTGATAATTGCATGTCTCGCTAATTTATAAACTCTTTTAAAATTTTCAAAAATACTCATAATTTATTTATATGTTAATACAAAATTTTTCATAATTTTTATATTTTTTGAAAAAATACATTTTTGTATATTTTTCCAGCTTCTAAACAAATTTAAATCATTATTTATTACAAGTTTAGGTAGGCCAAAATAATCTGCATCATATATAGTTGATGAATAATCAGTAATAAACTTATCTGAATTTTTTAATAATATGTTTAAATTCAATTTTGACGAAAAATTTAAATCATAATTTTTAGTTTTTCTGATTTCAAATAATTTTTTTTGTATCAATCTAAAATTTGTATGTCTCGGATGAGCTCTTATTAACCAAAAATAATTACTGGGTAATTCATTAATTAATTGAGTTATTTCTTTTGGTAAATCGGTAGTGAGGCAGACTAATACCACAGATTTGTATTTTTTTAATTCATGTAAAAATTTTATATTTTTTTTTTGTTTTAAATCTTCTGAAAATTTTTCATATTTTTCCCAAAAATTGATAGATTGTTTTCCTACAATCTTAAAATTTTTAAGTGCTGTATTCGGTAAGGTTGTTATTGAAATTGGTCTTTTGTCCCACACAAGAAAATTTTTAGGTAAGAGATTATTTTTTCTTATATTTTTGTGTTTCCAATTTGCATACATAAGATGATAATCCTCGATGCCTCCATGTTGGATATCAAAACAATTGATATCTAGCTTGTTGCAAACGTAAGAAATAGCAAAATTTTCGATATTATAATAACAGCTTATATAAACAGCATTTGGTTTAATTGTTTTTAATATTTTTTCAAAAACTATCGACTGAAATTTTATTGTTAAAAAATTTTTTAAAATTTCATTACTATTTAATTCTAAAAAGTATTTTTTTTCTAGGAGTTTTAATTTTTTATTTATTTTATTTTTTGTAAATAATCTATAAATAAAATTTAATTTAAATATTATGTAACTAAATATCGACAAGCTATAGATATTTAAATAATCTGGTTTAAAAAACTTTTGTTTAAGCCCAACAGTATTTATAATCTCTATTTTAATCTTTTTTTTTGATTTATAAAAATAAAAATATGGATCAATTAAATTATTAAAATATTTTGAATTATATTTTTCGTAATAAAATCTCTTGTCAGAAAAAAAAACTGCGCCTATTTTTTTATTTTTATAATTTCTAATTATTTTATTATATTTAAAATAGCAAAAAAAATGATCTAAAATTATAAAAAATGTTTTAAAATAATTTTTTTTTACTTTTTCCTCATTATAATTTTTATTTTTATCACTGAACTTTTTAAATAACTCAAACCTTAATAATGGCCAGATATTAAACTCATTAATTGTAAAATTTTCTTGTTTAAAATCTTTTTCAATATTTCTTATTATATTAATATAATTATTAATCTTATTATTTAATTTTCTGTTCAATTTATGTTATTTTATTAAAATATTTTCAGTATGTTCTAAAATATAATGTCCTAAGAAAATATGACATTCTTGAATTCTGGCTGTATTGGTGCTTTGTACACATATTGGATATTCTGTTAGTTTTTTACAACCACCACCTGTCTTGCCATAAAAACCAATAGTTTTAATTTTTAATATTTTTGCTTTTTTTAATACTTTAATTATATTTTTAGAATTTCCCGAGGTTGATATAACCCATAACAAGTCATCAGGTTTCGAAATAGCTTCCAAAGATCTTGAAAATATCTCCTCAAATGAATAGTCATTTGCACAAGCAGTAATATAAGGAATGTTCATTCCCAGATTTATAATACTATATGGTTTTCTATTAACTTTAGGTCTCAAACGAACTAGAAATTCCGTTGACAAATGTTCTGCATCTGAAGCTGAGCCTCCATTGCCACAAATGTAAATTGTATTATTATTATTTAAGGTTTTTACAAATAAATTTATAATTTTATTTATAATTTTTTCATTTTTTATTAATTTTTTTTGAAGATTAATTTTTTCAGATAAAACTTTTTTAAGATTTCCCATTGAATAGAATATTTACAATGTAGACTCTATGCATTTTTTGCAAACAGAGTTATCATAATATCTACCTTTCTTGTGAATTTCTCTTAATTTTTTTGCCAATTGACTATGCCATGCTTTGTGTACGCCATCTTTAATATGACCCAAAGGTAATTCGTTGCTACAAGTTGCACAACAGGGTGTAATTAAATCATTTCTTATTACAACTCTATGAAATGGTTGTGGACATTTATATTCAGGTTTACTCTCTTTAAAATGCGATGAATCCATATCTGGGTAAAACTCAGAAAAATCCTCATCGAAATTTGGTGGTTGAAATGCTTGAAAAGTTACCATATCAACTTTATTAATCCAAAAATCTTCGAACATTTGTTTCTCGTGTTGATTTCCTTTAAGTACGCACATGCTTACTCCTGTTACAGGAAGTTTATAGTTCCCTTTCTCTTTAAGTGCTAAAAAAGTTTCAATATTTTTAACTACTTCTCCTAAAGGGCGACTTCCAACTCTAACTTTTTTATAAGTTTCTGGAGTTGCAGCATCTAAACTAAACCTTAATCTAGTAATACCAGAGTCCAATAATTGTTGTGATCTTTTAGCTGTTAAAGCTGATGCGTTAGTATTAATCATAATGTCCATAAATCCTTTATCATGGGCGTACTTAACATACTTATGGAAATCTCTTACAAGCAATGGCTCATTAACACCCTGGGGCTCTATTGAGGGGCAGTTATAATCGCTACCTTCATCAACAATTCTTTTATATTTTTCAAAATCCATTTTTGTCTCTATCTTTCCATCATAAGCTTTTAGCAAAGTTTTAGGGTTCGCTATATTACAATGTGGGCATGAATAATTACATACTTGAAACATATCCAATTGTAAAAAGAGTGGAAATTCTGTAACAATTTCAAATCTATTAGCTGCATCCCATTCTTTTCTATAATCAAAAAACTTTTTTCCAAGAACATTACCAATTTTTGTAATTATATCTTCATCTTTTGCTTTATGAATGACTCTATTATCTGTTGTGTAAGATTTTAACTCACTGAATTTAGATTTATTATTTTTTATAACTTCTAATTTAATTTCTGTCATTTAAGAATTTTTAATATGTGCTCTTAATTTTTTTGCAACTTCAATCTCTATATCAAGAATTTCCTTTTTATTATTTCCTTTTAAAGCTTTCTCTATATTTCTAATTCCATGAACTAATCCAACAAAACCAGAAATACTAAGAGATGCAGCTTGATCACTTCCGTACATTGTTCTATCTAAGGTAATATGCCTCTCTATAGAAGTGGCACCTAACGCAACAGCTGCAAACGAAATTGCAACACCACTTTTTTCATGTCCGCTATAACCTATTTTACATTTATATCTTTTTCTTAAATCTTCAATCAGATTTAAGCTAGCATGTTCAGCTTCAAAGGGATATTTTGAAACACAATGCATTAATTCAAAAGGACAACCATATTTATTAAAGATTTCTACTGCATTATCTATCTCTTTGTAAGACGACATCCCAGTACTAATAAAAGTATATTTTTTTTCTTTAGCTACTTCAACTAACAAATTATTATCAGTTATCATTGCTGAAGCTATTTTATTGTAATTTAAGTCAAAAGTTTTTAAAAATTTAACACTGTTTAAATCCCAGGCTGATGCAAACCATTCTATTTTTAATGCTTTGCAATATTCGTTAATTTCTTGATAGTTTTCTAAAGTTAATTCTAGACCCTTTTTTTGTTCATAATTGGTTGTACCCCAAGGACTTTCTCTATATTTGGCTAACTCTTCTTTGGAATAAACTAAACTTATATCTCTTTTTTGAAACTTGACTGCATCAGCTCCAGCTTTATGAGACTCCTCAATTAGCTGTTTAACAAGTTTCATATCTCCATTATGATTAATGCCTATTTCTGAAATAATAAAAGTTGAGCTAGTCATTGCCAGGATTATATTGTAAATAAAATTTACCATTATACTAAAATGAATATACATTCAATTATTTTAGCTCGCGGAGGTTCAAAAGGTATTAAAAATAAAAATCTATACAAAATTAATGGTAAACCTTTAGTATATTGGTCTATTTTAGCTTCTTTAAAATCAAAAAAAGTAAATTACACATGGGTAAGTAGTGACTCAGAAAAAATTTTAAAATTTTCAAAAAGAAATGGTGCTAGAATTTTAAAAAGATCAAAAAAAAACTCAAGCGATACTTCGAGCTCTGAAAAAGCTTGGTTAGAATCTATAAAAGAAATAGAGCTTAAATATCAAAAAAAAATTGATATTATAGTTGGAGTTCAGCCTACTTCTCCTATAAAAACAAAAACAGATTTTGATAATGCCTTAAAGGTTTTTAAAGAAAAAAAATTAGACTCGTTGTTTACATCAACGTTAATAAATGACTATTGCGTTTGGTCAAAAAAAAAAAATAAAATATTAGCAATGTATAACTATAAAAACCGAAAGCGTAGACAAAATATTATATCAAAATATCTTGAAAATGGATCATTCTATATATTTAAATCAAAAGAATTTAAAAAATATAAAAATAGGTTATTTGGAAAGATTGGTACTTATGTACAAAATAAAATAAAATCTTTTCAAATTGACTCTTATGAAGATATTTTTATCATTGACTCGCTATTTAAAAGTAGAAAAATTAAGAAATATAATAAATGAATGAATATAAAAAAAAATTTATTAATAAAAATAAGTTACAGGTATTTGATATTGATGCATATTCGTTAAGAGGTAAAAATTTTTTTAAAAATATTTTCAATTACCGAAAAAAAATTTTAAATACACAAATAAAAAGAATTAAAAAATTTAAAGATTTTGAATGCAACTTATGTGGACATAAAAAAGGAGAATTGTTTCTTAGCTGGAAAAAAAACTATAAACTTATAAGATGTTTAAGATGCGAAGCTGTTAGTCCAAATATCTCACATTTTAATGAAAACGAATTTATAGACTCTATTTATAATAACCCAAATTATACTAAAAAAGCCTTTTTAGATATTTATAAAAATTATAATTATAGAAAAAAAAAATTTGGTGCTGAAAGATACAAATATACAATTAAAAGACTTGGTTTAAAAAAAAATTCCAAAGTTTTAGATTTAGGATGTGGTTTTGGTTATTATTTAAAATTTTTAAAGTCAAAAAAAATTAAATGTAAAGGGATAGAGCCAGCAAAAAATATTGCTGATTTTTGTAGAAGCAACCTAAATATAAATGTTGTATCAAATAAACTTGATGATGAAAAAAACAATAGTTACGATCTAATTACTCTTTTTGACGTAATAGAACATCTAAAAGATCCAGTTGGGTATTTTAAAAAAATTAAAATGAAATTAAAAAAAAACAAATTTTGTGTAATTTACACGCCAAACATCCATTCTTTATCATATGCTTTGATGGGTTCAGATCAAAACACAATGCTTCCTTTTGAGCATGTATGTTTTTTTAACAATAAATCACTGGAATATTTAGCTAAAAAATCAAAATTTAAGATACACTCAATAGAAACATTTGGTTTTGATGTTATGGATTATTTTTTATTTAGAGAATTTAAAGATAATATTAGGTATATGGATAAGATTAAAGAATTTACAAATTTAGTTCAATCATTGTTAGACAAAGAAAATTATAGCAATCACTTTAGGATAACTCTAAAAAGTTAAATTAATGTTTTGCCTCCATCAATAACAATATTTTGTCCAGTTATAAATTGTGAATAATTTCCAGACAAAAACTCTAAAATTCCGAATAAGTCCTTTGGATCATTAAGTCTATTCATGGGCGTTATTTTTTTAATTTCTTTTAAGAGCAAATTATTTTGTTTATTTTTAACCGGTCCAGGAGAAACCATGTTAACTCTGACATTTTTTTCAGCATACAAAGAAGCATAATATTTTGTTAATCCTAATAACCCATGCTTAATTACGGAATATGTGGGTGGCTTTTTATAATTAACATAGGATGACTTATAAATTTTTTGATTTGGAGCAATAATAGATAAGTCAGAACCTATATTTATTACTGAACCTTTTTTATTTTTAAACATTTGTTCTCCAAAATATTTAATCATTAAAAAAGATCCTATCAGTCCTACATTAATTTCTTTCCACCACACATCAATACTAGGATATTTCATATTAGTTTTTTTTTTTATTTTTGGAACTGCATCTATAGCTGCATTATTAATCAAGACTTGAATATTTTTTTTTTTAAATTTATTATACAATTTAATTACTTCTTGTTCATTACTGATATCGCACTGGTAGAAAGAAATATTTTTTTTTAACTTTTTAAAATTTGGTTTTTTAATATCTACACAAACAACCTGAAAGTCTATGGAAGAAAAAAAATTACAAAACTCAATTCCTAAAAAACCTGAACCTCCTGTTATTAAACAAATTTTATTTCTCATAAAGATTGACCACCATCAATAACGAAATTAGAACCTGTAATTGTTTTTTTTTTTTCACTTAAAATAAGATTACATATATCGAAAATTTGTTGTGGATATATAAAACTATTTAATGGAACATTATCTTTGATATATTTTTTAACATTATTGGGATTATCCTTTTGTTTTTTTCCCCAATTATTATTTTGCATATAAATATTTCCTGGAGAAATTATATTGATATTAATGTGATATTTTGCAAGTTCTTTTGCTTTTATTTTGCAATAATGATTGAGTGCTGCCTTAGAAATAGAGTATGTAATTGGCGCATTTATAACTTTATGTGCTGCAATAGATGAAACTGCAATGATTGATGTTTTTGTTTTTTTAAAAATTCTATAATATTGTTCAACAATATTTGTAAATGAAATTAAATTATCTTTAAATGAGTCAATTATTTCTTTTTCTGTAAAATAACTGTTATAATTTTTTTTACTATTTCCTGAGCAAGAAATTATACAATCTATTTTTTTTGTTTTAATTTGTTGTAATGCTTTTTTAACACTTGAGAAACTTGATAAATTACATTTTATAAATTTTTCATTTTTAAAAAGTTTGTGTGGTCTCGATCTAGAAATATTATAAACTTCGCTTCCTAATTTAGAATAGTTTTCTATTAGAAACCTACCAAGATTACCCGAGCCACCCGTAATTAGAATTATTTTTTTCATATATAATTTAAGAAAAAATTTTTATTAACGATTAGTTCCTCGATATGACGACCCTTTTTTGATCTAGCAGTTTGTAATATAAAATTTCCTTTATAATTAATCTTTTTAATTACTTTAAAAAAAGCTTTATAATTCCAATTACCCATTCCAAGTCTCACTGTAGTACCAAATTTCTTACGATCTTTTATGTGTATATTCTTCACATATTTAAAATACTTAATTTCGTCTCTTATATCAAAATTTAGAGAGGCACTGTTTCCAGTATCATAATTAATCCCAACTTTATTAGATTTAAATTTTTTAATAAAAGACAAAACTTTTCTTGGTTCATAATCTATCTCAAAGAGAATATTTAATTTTTTTAATTTAGGGAAAAATTCTTTTTTAATTGTTTCAACTAATTCTTTTTCTTGTCTTTCATTTAAAATCCTTGAATTATCAACCAATGGTAAAATAATATATTTAAACTTTAGTTTATTACAATTATCTATTACCCTGTGAATATCATGTAAATATTTTTTTTTTTTATCTACAAATTTTTCTTTAAAAAAGGGTTTTTGCATAAAAAAATCACAAGTTACTGATTTTATTTCAAATTCATTATTACTAATAATTTTTAATATCTTATTAATCTTTCCATTAAACAAAGGATTTTTTTTTATGTTCTCATAATTTATTGTCCACTCCATTAAATTAAATTTTTCTATTTTTGCGATTTTAATTTCTTTAAGCCAATTATTTTCTGGAAAAAATTGAATTTTTTTATTTATTTTTTCTACTAACCTACCTTGCATAAAACCAATTCTATTTTGATTAAAAAATTTTTTTTTCATTAAAGACCTTTTGATGTCCAGCCTCCGTCTACTATAAAATCTTGTCCAGTGACGTATGAAGATTTAGACGAAAATAAGTATTCAACGATACCAAATAAATCCTCTGGAGTTCCCCATCTTTTTAAAATCATTCTTTTAAGTCTTTGTTGATTTTTGAGTTTATTTTTAAAACTGGCTTTTGACATGCCATCATTAATATAACCCGGAGAAATAGAATTAACTCTAATTTTAAAATTAGAATAATCTAGAGCAAGTGCTTTGGTAAGAGATCTAACTCCTCCTTTTGAACTAACATATCCTGGGTTATTAGGAAAAGCTAAATAAGAGTTTATACTAGAAATATTTATAATTACACCACCTTTCAAATATTTAATTGAATTATTACAACAATTAAAAGTTCCTACTAAATTTGTTTGAATTATTTTATTAAAATTTTTATATGGATCTTTAGAAAATTTTGTAATTGAAGAGTTGTTTATTAAAACATCAAATTTTTTAATTTTTTTAAAAGTTTGAATTACTTTTTTATTATTAGAAATATCACACTGATATTGGATAATTTTTTTATTTTTATTCCTAGATCTAGATACTCCTATTACTTCATGACCAATTTTAACAAGATATTCAGATAATTTTTTTCCAATACCTTTGGAATGACCCGTTATAACAATTTTTTTTTTTATTTCATTCATAAATTTAAATAATTTTTAAAATTTTTTCAATTATTGCGTAATGTTTTTTTTCGTTAAATTGCTCTAGAAAAATATTTGATATATTTTTATTTTCTTCTCTCTCTATTTTTTTTGCGTCCTTATATGAATTAAATATTAAATCATCTTCTATATTCATTTTGTTTACAGTATAATAGTATTCGTAAACCTCATCTAAATTTATTTTTAAATCCAATTTATCCAAATTTGTAATAATTTCACTCAATTCATTTAAATTTTTAGGAGACCAATTAAAATTATATGCAATATGGGGATGATTTAAATCTGCATTAATTACCTGAATACCTAATAAAGGACATTCATGTCCTACTGTACCATGGCAAGTAAATACAAAATTTAGCCCTTCATCTTTTAATTGTAAAAAGGAAGTTTTTTCATTTACCAATTTTATAGTAGGAAATTTTTTTACAAAACTATCAATAATATTTTTTGTAAATAAATCACAATCTGGGTGGTTTTTAATGTACCATTCATAATTACTTTTAATTGATTTTTTACCCAAATATAGAAGCCATTCGTAAAAATCTGGAAAAAGGAGCCCCCCTGTAGAATGAGGATTATCATGAAACTCATGGGTACATATTAATACTTTAATTTTATCAGTTTCATTAAGTGCTCTATCAAGCAAGAAACTTCCGAAAGCACTTTCTCTGCTATAATGCATATCTACCCCCACTTCTCCACGAAGCCTCTTATTAAGTTGTTTTTTGGACCAATTAAGTGCGTTTTCTTTTTGGTCATCCTCAATTTTTAAAAATAAATTAGGTAATTGTAATAATGTATCATTTATATATTTATAATGATCGTACAGATTGTTGTTCTTTTTTATATAAGTATTTGTTACAGAATACACAGGTATTGTGAAATGCTTACTTGCGACTTTACCTATTATTCCAAGCAATCTGACATTTGGATGACTTAGAGCAATTCCAATAACATTTTTTTCTCTAAAATAATCAATCCAATAATCAATAGTATAAATAAAATCATAAACAACATAACTTAAGTTAATATCGTTAATGTCTAATGTAATTTTTTTATATCTATATAAATATTCATCATAAATATCTTTTCCAATTATAATATCTTTATATTTAAAATCTAAAAAATCAGTTTTACTTTTAATTTTTTTTAAAGATACTTCAATAGATTTCCTTTTTTTAAAATCAAAAATAAATTTTAAATATTTAAAAGAAAAAAATATATACTTAAATTTTTCAACATTAATTGATTTATATAACTTTCTCCATTTATAATTTAATAGTATATTTTTACCAATTCCAAAAACTGTTAAATTACATTGATATTTTTTTCTAAATACATTTACAAAATATGACCTTGCAATTTCAGCTTCATATGACTCAAAATAATCAAATAGAAATTCTTTATCATATTTATTTTTATCTTTGAAATAGTAATTATTATGTTTAATTAGCGATTTAATATGATCGCCTAAGATAAAGTTTTTAAATATACTTAGGATTGCTCTTAATTTATTTTTCATAATTTAAAGATCTTTGTGAGATTCAGTTAAAATATACTTGTGTTTTTTTAAACTATTTTTAATTGTTTTAAAAAAATTTTCAGAGGTAACCGAAGTTATTTCGCCCTTTCCTAATTTACTTCTAAAAAAATATTTTTTCTTTCTGAGAACTTTTGTAATTGGTAATGGATCATGAATATATTTACTTTTTAGATATCTGCTGAAAACAGTCCAAGTTTTTTTTTTTACCATCAATTTTCCCAGAAAATTTTTTATCAAATCTATACGGTACGTTCAATTTTCTCTCATAATAGTGAATTATTGTACTTCCTAAGAAATTAAGGTTTACTATTTTTCCGTTAATTTTATGAAATTTATCAAAGAAAGATTTGTCTGAATATGTATTATTGCAAGTGTTATTTAAAAAATAATTCTTATTTTTGCCACATATTGATACTGAAAAATTTGGATCTATACTTCTTTCGCTTTGATTTAAATTTCTTACGTACTCAGCAAAGATACCCATTTCAGATTTAGAATTAACCTTAAAATTTTCTTTTTTAAAAAATGAATAAGAAAAAGTTGGCACAATAAGTGTTCCACTTTTACCAATTACTCTCATAAAAGAATTAAAAAATAGTCTACATAACGAATTAGAATCTCTTATACCATATGGTTTACCAAAAAATCCAAGGTTAGAGTGACAAAAAATTGTATCTCCTTTTTTAACATTTGCATCTTTTAAGGCCGAACATATATCATTTGAATTATAACCCATGAATTTTTTTTTCTATAATTTTTGCAAGCTTTTTAATAATAGGAAACGATTGGTTTGATAAGTCTTCAGGTTTAAATTTAATATTAAATTTTTTTTCAAGGAATATAACAAATTCTATTAAGTCAAATGAATCAATTATATTTTCGTTTAGAAAATCTTGATCACTTGTGATTTTTTTTTTTTTCTTATAAAACCAACCTAAAATTATTCTCTCTATTTGTTTCGATTTATCACTTTTCATTAATTATTTATTATGATTGATTTTAATTCTGTGTAATTTTTAATACCCTCGATACCGCACTCCCTATTTAATCCGGATTGCTTAAAACCACCAATTGGAATATTAGAGTAGTTTTTAGTGACTGACTGATTTATCCAAATTCTACCTACATTAATTTTTCTAGCGATTTTGTAAGCTTTATTTTTCTTTTCACTCATTATTATACATGACAATCCATATTTTGAATTATTAATAGAATTAATTGCATCATTATATTTGTCATAATCTAAAATACTTAAGATTGGACCAAATATTTCTAATTCATTAATCAAACATTTATCAGGTAGATTGTAATATATTATTGGCTCTACAAATCTGGTATTATTTTTTTTAAATTTTCCATAAATTATAAATTTATCATATTTTTTATTTTTTGTAATTATTGATTGAATTTTTTTATATTGAGTATCAGTGCTAATTGGTCCGTATAATTTTTTAAAATTTTTAATTTTATTCAACTTGATTAACAATTTTTTTAAAAATTTCTTAATGTTGCTACTATGAACAAATACTTTAGAAATTCCAACACATGCTTGACCTGCATTTACAGTAAAACTTGAAATCAAATTATTAATTGACATTGATAGATTTGCATCATTTAAAATAATCATTGAATTTTTTCCTCCAAGTTCCAAACTTATTCTTTTTATTGAATTAGAGCATGTCCTCATTATTTTTTTTCCTACTTGTGTTGATCCAGTAAAAGAGATCATATTAGTATCTTTATTTTTAACTAATAAATTTCCAATTTCTTTTGATCCTGTAAGTAAATTAAAAATTCCACTTTTGATTTTGATCTTATTTATTAAATCAAAAAGTTTAATAATTGATTGAGATGCATACTCACTTGGCTTTATTATTGCAGAATTTCCAGCAGCCAGAATAAATGGTAACCTCTCAGATAAAACTATAAACGGAAAGTTCCATGGTATTATGAGAGCAACTATACCAACTGGTTCATGTACTATTTTTACATTTACTGACTTTTTTTGTTTAATGTTATAATCATAGCTTCTTTTTGCTAATTTTGAGGCACTTTCCCATAATTCAGATGAGTACTTTATTTCATTAAAAGCACTTTCAAAAGTTTTACCCGTTTCTAAACATTCCAACCTTGCTAGTTTATTAATATTTAATTTAATTATATTTGATATTGTCTTTAAAATTCGGGATCTCTGTATCGGACTATATTCAGAGTTATTTTTAAGACCAATTTTTGCAGAATTTATAACATCAACCAGATCGAGATTATTACATTCAGAATATTTTATCTTTTTATTATTAATTAGAGTCTTTCTTATAAATTTTTTTTTAGATTTGCTTCTGATCCATTTATTAAAATAATAAATTTTCTGGTTTTTCATTATAGATAAATCTGTTTAAGTTTTGATTTATTAATCTTCCCATTAAATAACCTTGGGATAACTGGAACTGGATAAATTCTATCAGGCTGCTCAATATTTCTTAATTCCTTTTTAAAAATTAGTGATAATTTTTCTATTTCATTATCAATTTCACCAATTTTATGAAATTTTACAAAAAGTATTATTTTATTACCCTTGTCTATATCCTCTAAATTGAGGTGAACACAATCTTCAATATTTTTAATTTTTTTACAAAAGTTATCTAAAAAATTTAAGGAGAGAATTTCTCCTCCTTTTTTAATTATGTCATTCCTTCGTCCTGTTATAAATAATTGCTCATTTTCATATTTACCCACATCACCTGTATCAAAATATTTTTTAATAAGTTTTGTTTTTATAAATTTCCCATTTGGTTGAATATATCCTTTCATCATATAAGGAGACAAAACTAAAATTTTATTTATTTTATTTTTTTTTAATATTGAAAATTTAATTTCCTTAGAGTGTTGTCCAACTGAATCCTCAAAATAGGTATCTTCCCATCTTTGTAATGTTAATGGTCCACCTGCCTCGGTTATTCCATAACAATTTAAAATTCTTATTCCAAATTTTTTTTCAAAATCTTCTCTTGTTTTTTCATGTAGATAATTTGCAGTAGAGATTACTTGTATATTATTAAATTCCTCTCTATCACAATTTCTATTTTCGTAAATTTTATTAAGGGAGTTCAATATTTCTGGGGTTAAATGAATGCTATTAATTTTATGATCTTTTAAAGTATCAACTAAATTAAATAAATTAATTGGATTTATTCGTGACCCAATAACAATATTTGATCCTGAACAAATTCCTGAAAAAAAAATATTTATCATTCCAGCATTATAAAACATAGGTAAAGCATGGTAAATTTTCGTTTTATCATCATATTCACACATTTTGGAGTAAGAAAATGCTGAAGAAATATATTTATAATTTTCCAATATAATTCCTTTAGGCTCACCAGTTGTTCCAGAGGTAAATAATATTAAAAAGTCTCTTTTTGAAAAAGACAATTTATTTTTTTTTATTTTTTTATTTGAAAAATTTAAATTAATTTTATTAATTTTTATTTTTGGTTTTATCATTTTTTTTAAATTAATTAATCTTTCTGCTGGTAAATTTGGATCAATTGGTACGGCAACAAAACCTCCTAATAAACATGCAAATATTAATACTAAAAATTCATAAGAATTCTCTAAGGAAATTAATATTTTATCGCCAGCTTTAATTTTTTTTCTATCTTTTAAATATTGAATTGTGTTTATTGATTGATTTAGAAACTCTTTGTAAGTAATTTTTTTATTTTTTATAGTATCAGTAATTGCAATGTTATTATGATTATTGTCAAAAACCTTTAGCAATTTAGAAATATTGCTTATCTTAAAACTCATTAGTTTATTTAAACAAATCTATCGTACTCTGGTACACTGGATATTTTTTTTCCAGATCTAATTTCTTCTAATAAAATATTTGTTTGGTGTCTTATACAGTGAAATTGACAATGTTTTCTTGGATCTAATTTTTCCATTATTTCTTTTCGCGTTTTGCCATACCATATTTCTTTTAAAGTTTCTTTATTAGGATCACCAATTTGTAAATTTTTATTTCCTCTATGATACGGGCAAACATATGCTCCACTAGGCGATAGTACTGTTCTCATATGAGCTGTCATACATTCTGAATATTCTTTTTGTTGAGTTTTTTCACCATCCAAAACTTTGCTTAATGTATAAGGTGAAATTACTTTAAAAGTATCGTCTTGAAGTGGCAAACACATTTCAAGTTGTGACTTGATAATATTTGTTAAATTAGATGTATCATTTAAAAAGTGAAAAGGATCAAAAGATGGTTTAACCTCAAAGTAGTCACATCCAATATCTTTCGCTAGAACTGCTGCTTTATAAATATCTGTCGCATTAGATTCTACTTGGTTTCTTCCATCTGCAATATTTCTTTTATCAGGGTCTTGTTTTTCTAAAACTAAAAAAGAATAGCCCAACTTTGTTTTTTTAACTTTAGCTAGACTTTTTATACCTTCTATTACTTTGTTAAATTGAGATTTTCCACTCACATGTGGTCTATATTGTTGAAATACTTCCTCACTTCCTGCATCTACTGAAATTCTTACCCATTTAGTTCTATATGCCAATGAATCAAAATATTTATTTATTAAAGTTCCATTAGATGTAACGCCAACATGAATATCATTTTCATAAAAATAATCTACGATTGTTCCAAATTCAGGATGAGCCATAGGTTCTCCCCCACCAATTAGAACTACTGCTTTTACACCCAGTTCCTTGAACTCTTTTGCCATTTCTTTAATTCTTTCTCTTTTAAATCCTCCTTGGTTTAATAGACTTGCACTTATACATCCGTGGCAAGCCAAATTACATGCTGTTGTTGGATCTAATTCAATTACCCATGGTCTAGATTCTTTCTTATCTAAAAATTCCTCAAATCTGTCTAGGAAAGATGATTGCAAGACTTTATCAGAAAGTGAAAGAGCTTTTTCTTTTTTATTCATTAATTCGAGGTTATTACATTAAAAGTAAATATTAAACAAATATTATTATTTATCTATTTTGAATAGATAATCATGATAACTAAGCTTTTCAATTATATTGTAATTATGTTTACTCAAAAAATTAGATATTTTTTCTATTTCTCTGCTTTCGACTAAAATATACTTGAATTCATAATTAACAAAATTGATTCCTTTTAATACCTCTATTTCTGCGCCCTCTACATCAACACTTAAAAAATCAATTTTTTTTGGAGCATCACATTCAATTAAAATTGAGTCTAGTGTTTTAGCTTTAGCAAAAAATTCTATTACTTCTTCTTTGTTTTTTCTGATTGTATTACTGTGATTGGCGTGTGCGAATTTGTCATTGATGTCACTTTGTAGGTTTGTTGAGATTGTCATTAAATTTGAAAATAATAATTTTACAAATTCTTTATTATATGTGAATGATACACAAGCGTTGCAATAATATTTATTTTTATCCGATCTACTTTTTTTACATTCTATATATTTATGAAGAATTGGTTCTATTAAAATTCCACTCCATTTTTTATACTTTTCGTAATAATAAGTATTTGATTGAGAAATTCCATCATTGGCACCAAGTTCTACAAAATATCCGTTTTCAAAATTTAAATATTTTTCAAGCTTTTGATCTAGGTAATTAAGAGCAAAATATTTTTTTTTTTTTTTAAATTTTTTTAACATTTTCCAAATAATTGGTGGGATTATTTGTTTTAAAAGTAAAATTTTATTCACGAAATCAATTTATATTTTTCTGTTATTTTTTCAAAAGTATCAAAATCTATTAAATTACCCTGATCTAAATATAAGATTTTGTCACAATTTTTTAGAGCTTTTATATTATGTGCAATAATAAAAACTGTAATATTGTTTAAAGAAATAATTTGATCTATAATCTCTCTCTCATTTTCTTGATCTAAAGAATTTGTAGCCTCATCTAAAATTAAAATTTTTGAATCTCTATAAAAAGCTCTAGCAATACCAATTCGTTGTTTTTGCCCACCTGAGATAGAAATACCTCTGTTACCCACATCTGTTTCAATGTTATTTATGAGTTTTTCAACAAATTTTTTAGAATTGGACATTGTAAGAGCTTTTTCAATTGAGTTTAGTTTTATATTTTTCTCATCCTCACCAAGTGCAATGTTATTTTTAATTGTATCGTTCAAAAGATATATATCCTGAGGTATATATCCTAAAAGATCATACCATTCATTTAGTGCTTCATAAATATTCTGATTATCAATTAAAATATTTCCAGATGTTGGTTTTAATAAACCCAAGATTAGATTAATCAACGTTGATTTTCCTGAACCAGAATGACCAACAATTCCTATTTTCTCGCCTCTATTGACCTTAAAGTTAATATTATTTAAGACCTTTATATTTTTATCATAACTAAAATTTAAATCCTTCACTTCAAACATATTAAAGTCTTTATTGATTAAATTTTTATTTAAATTTTCCTCACTTAAAAATTTTGCTTTATTATTCTTAAGTTCATTAAGTTCATCTATTACAACATCTACTGAAATTTTATTAAAATTAATTGTTGCTAAGGAATTAGATATACCCTTAAAAGCTGGGATTAATCTGATAGAAGAAACTGCAAAAAAAGCAATAAAAGGTAAAGCTGTATCTAAACTATTTGCGTAAAAAGTAGAATAAAAAATTATTAAAGTTATAACCACCAATGTAAATACTTCTAAAAAAGGTCTTGGTATCATATTAATAATAGAACTAATAATTTTTTGTTCAGCCATCAGTTTTAGTTGATTATCAAATAAGTTTGAAAAAAACCTTTCTTTCTTAAGTATTTTTGCTTCTCTTATAATATCAAAACTTTGATGAATTACTTTTAAGTTGTCTGCTCTTGCTTCCTGCATTAACTTACCTCGTACAAATAAAAATTTTTTAAACATTCTATAAAAAACTAAAGTAAAAAATAAAATAAATAAAATTAGTAAACCTGAGATTATTGGATCAATGAAAATTAAAGTAATGCAAATTATAAATACTGTAAAAAGATCTCTTATCAGTAATACAAATATTTCCAAAACTGTACAAGCGCCATGTACTTCGTTTGTCATTATTGAACTTAAATATGAAGGATTTTTTTTTAAAAAATATTTATATGGGCTATTAATGTAAAGTTGAAAAAAGTTGTTAGATATCGAGTTGAAGATATTTATTCTCAATTTTGTCTGTAAATAATTTATTCCCATTAAATAAAAATTTTTAAAAATAAAGAAAAACACAAGTAACAAAAAACTATAAAATACAAAATTTTCAAATTCTAGAAGTCCTGTCAAAAAAGAGAGGTTTTTTTTTTCAAGAAAAATAATTAATTTATTTTTATCTAATAAATTAATAGCCAATATTGGTATTATACCTAAACCAATTACCTCAAGAATAGAACCTATTTGATTACCAATAAGAATAAGTATTGTATTCCTTTTTTGTTTTTTTGAAATTAATGACAAACAGTTTTTAAGAATTTTAAACATTAATTATTTTTTAATTAATATAAGTTTTTTTTCTATTAATTTTTCAAGTATATTTAATAATTCTTGTGTGTTCACATCTATAGAATCTGATAAATCAATTAGATCTTTTCTACCATCAGCAAAGGATAAACAATTAATTAATTTTCTTAATTCTAACCAAGAATTTTTGTCTGGCCACTTGCTAATGTTGGGATATAAACCTCTTTTTCCGAGTTGGGGTTCACAAATAGTCTTTGTTAGAAATTTGTAATTATTTTCTAAAATTTTCAAAACATTCAAATAAATATTAAAAGAACCCTGAAAACCTTCTTTTGAAACAATATTCATATTATCCAAAGACGTATGGTATTCTTTATAATTTCCATATTTTGTTCGCATGATACTTGCTACAGGTAAGTTAACATTTGGTGAACAGTATCTTCTCTCATCACTTCCACTATCTAAAAAAGAAAATTCTTCATATTTTTTTGTAAAATTTTTAAGAGCATTTCTTGCAGCTCTATCGGTTAACGTATTACCCTCTCTGGATGGAATAAATGAGAAATTTCTGTTATCTCCAACACAACTTAAAACATATCCAGCCTTCACATTTTTTTTTAATTTTGTAAGATTTTTGCTTATATATGCTATGGCTCCGATATTTTCTGGATGAAAAATTACTCTATATGAATATCTTCTTTTTTTTAACGAATTTAGAAAATCACAAATATATGTCAATAGTGCCGGGCCCGATACTTCATTATTTGCTAATGAAGGATGACAAATATAGGTTGAGAATAAAATTTCTTCTTTTATATTCCCAGGTATCAATAATTCTCCATAAGTCATAGACCCCTTTGAGAGACTTGAGTTTATAAATACTTTATAATTACCTTTTTTTAACTTTTTAAACTGATTATAGCTTAAACAAAAACCCCAATTTTTCTTATAATAACTTACTACGTATGGTATCGCATTTGGAAGATCTCTTTTATAATGCAAATGTTTTTTTAATTCATTAAAAGAAATAATTTTTTTAATTGGCATTGAATAACCAACTAAATGTAAATTATTTTTTTTAAAATCTAATATTTTCTTTCCATAAGGATCAATTAAGTATGCTTCTTTTACGTACCACTCTAAGGGAATAGTCCAATCAGAAACTTTAGTAAAACTAGGAATCTCTTTTATTTTTAAATTAGGTATAATTTTTTTTATAATTTGTAATGTTTCTCTATTTCCTTTACCGGTCAGACTTCTGTTAATTGGAAAAATTTTCTTAGCTAAATTATATATTTTTTGGCCAGCCTCAGGAATTTCAAAATTATTTAGATTTATCTTGTTCATAAAATTAATTTAGTCCATTTAACAATTTATCAAAAATTAAATTATTGTTTCTTTTAGAAAGAAATTTATTTTTTATCGACTCTGATGTTTTCAAATTTTTCCTTTTTACAATATTTTCTAATTGATTAAATAAATCATTTTTTTCATTACAAACCTTAATTCCTTTAATATTTTTGAAATAGTTGGTTTTTCCAAATTTTTTAAATTCTTTACTTAATTGAAGGCTAATTGATGGCAAACCACACAAAGATGCTTCGTATAACATCATAGAACTTATGCCAAAAACAGCATCTTTATTAAGATAACTCTCATAATTAAATATCTTTTTATTAATTTTAATAACAATATTTTTATAATTTTTATTTTTTTTTTTAAATTCTTGAAATCTTAATTTATCTAGTGGATGTAGTCTCATGGTTAAATTTACTTTTAAATCATACATGTGCGTAAATTTATAAATTGTGTCTAAAAATATTTTTAATATATTTTCTTGATTAAAATAAATTTCACTTCCATCACTAATATGATTTACTTTCTTTTTTTCGTAAGGTGTAGAGATATATAGAAACTCAATAAATTTTTTATTTTTTTTAATTTTTTTATATTTATAATAATTTTCAATATTATAATTTATTTGTGGGTAGCCTGATATAAATACATCAGAAAATTTAGCTTTATTTTTTATTAAATTATATATTTTTTTATTTGGAACTCCTATAGTGTTTGGAAATATTTCGAAAGTTTTACTTCCTATTTTATATTGAAATCTTCTCAAGGGATAGCTCCAAGAGTCCATTATAGTAAAACTATTAATTTTATTTAGTTTAGATGACCTTAGAAAATTTGTTTCAAATTTATTATTTCCATTGTTACTACAAAATACTAAATCTGGCTGGATTAATCTTAAAATTGATGATGAAGATTTTAGTGAAATATTTTTCTTAAAAAAGAATTTTTTAATTTTAACTTTTTTAATTAATTTGTGTGTAGATACCTGGGCAGAGTATAAAAGTATCGCTTTTATTTTTTTTTTTGAGTATTTTTTCTAATATCGGGTAAATTACAGATAATCCGCCAGCAGAATTGATTATAAAACATATTTTTTTCATGAAAATTTAAAGCTTATCTAAATTGCTCCAAACTTTATTAAACGCTTTTATAATTTTATTAATTTTTGTTTTATTGAAATTCAATAAACTTATAGGAATATTAATGTAATTTTTAAGTAAAATATGTTCAGCTACTGGACATGTAGATTTAAGTTTATAATTAATTGGATTAAATTTTTTTCCTATTCTCCATGGAAAATTTTTATTTCCATATGCTATCTTCTTTTTAAAAACTGGAAGTTGATGTATTAAAGTTAATTCTCCACTTATCCATGGAACTCCCTCTGCTTTTAATGCATTTAAAATTTTATTTTTAGAAACTTTTAATTTATTTGGATCAATTTTCATTGGAAAAGCATAATAGCTGTGAGTAATTGATTTTGGTACAGTTGGTAAACTTAATCCTTCTAAATGACTTAAGCCTTTAATTAATTGATTGGCCCAGCTTTGCTTTTCTAAAACTAAATATTTTAATTTTTTTAATTGCTCTATACCAATTGCGGCTTCAATTTCACCTAATCTATAATTTCTTCCAATTAAGCCCGAAATTTTAGAAACTTTAAATTTTTTGACTACCGCTTCTGCATGATTTCTAATTAATTGAAGTCTTAAAGCTAATTTTGGATTATTTGTTACAAGTATTCCCCCTTCTCCTGTATGAATTGTTTTATGATAATTAAGACTATAACCTCCAATATCGGCAATTGTACCGGCGTATTTACCATGATATTTGGCACCAATTGCTTGGGCAGTATCTGATATCGTTTTTAAATTATATTTTTTAGCTAGTAGAGCAATTTTTTTCATATCAGCTGGTCTTCCAAAATAATCTACTGCCATTATAGCGCGAGTCTTTTTTGTAATTTTTTTTTCAATAGATTTTGTACAAATATTAAATGTATCTGGGTGAACATCTGCAAATACCGGAACCAAATTCCATTGCAGAATTGCAGACGCGCAAGCACACATAGTCATTGTTGGTAATATTATTTCATCGCCAGGGTTTAAATCTAAAGCTCCTACGGCACAACTCAATCCTGATGACCATGAATTAACTGTTATTGCATACTTTACCCCAAAGTATTTTGATAAATTTTTCTCAAATTTTCTTACATACTTTCCCCCAAAAAATTCTTCTGATGGCTCCCCTAAAAAAGAAGATAACTTTCCTGACTTAACAACTTTAATTGCTGCTTGCAGCTCCTCTTTACCAATTGTGTTATATGTTTTAATTTTATCGTTAAAACTTTTCGGACCACCCAAAATCGCCAGTTTTTCTTTTTTCATTTTTTTACTTTAATAAAAGATTACATAACTTCAAATTATAAATTGCATCTTTTAATTGGTTATTGTTATAGCTTTTTTTTATCACTTTACTAAAATTTTCATAAAAAAATTTAATATTCATATTTTTTTTATAACTTATCTTTTCTTTTAAAACTAAATTATTTTCATTAACAAAAATTTTATTTTTTTTCTTTTTAAATATTATTATATCTTTATCATCCTCATAATTAATTATACTAGAATTTGTTTGTAGTTCAAACTTACCTAATTCATAATCAGCCATTGGTGAAGAAAAAAGAAAAATTTTAAATTTTTTAAATTGAAAATAAATGTTTGGGCTTTGATTTTTTTTTGAGTCAATTACTTTATAATACATTGGTATTCCAAATAAATACAATATCAAGTCAATAAAATGACATCCTCCGTGTTGCAAGTTCTCTTTATACCAAAAATAACCATTTAAAATTTTACCAAGCGAACCTTTGTCTAATTTATTTTTTAATTTAATAATCGCTGGGTTATACCTTCTTAAGAAATTAACTATTACTTTAATTTTTTTTTTAGTCGATATTTTTAAAATTTCATTTGCGTCCACATTATTAATAGAGATTGGTTTTTCACATATAATATTTTTTATATTTAAATTCGATAATTCTTTGAAAACACCAGATTGAGCTTTAGCTGGTACTGAAATAACAGCTAAATCTATTTGTGCATTTGAGAATTCCTTAATTGAATTAAAGGCTTTAACTTTATATTTTTTAGAAAATGAAATTCTTTTTTTTTTGTCAATATCGACACCCCCAATTAATTTATATTTTTTATTTTTTTTTATAGCTTTTGAGTGAGTTAATATATGTAATTTTTGAATAAGATTCTTATCATATTCAAATCCAATTTTTCCAAGACCAACAATTATTGTTTTAATTTTTTTCAATTTTCTTTAAGTAATTAATAATATCTTCACAACTAAAATAATAGTTTTTATTCCCAAAATGGTGAATAATTTTTTTGATATATTTAAAATCATTTAACGTATCAAGCTCAATTCTAAACCTTGGATAATGTAGATTTGTTGGTGCTAACAAGTACAAATGTTTGTATTTTTTTTTATTTTCTATTATTTCTAGAGTTACATGCTCTCTATGTAAAATATTTTTTGTAGACTTGTAAGATTTTTTTAATACTTTTGTATAATAAACTTGGCAATTCATCCCTTCTGGAAAACTTGGTATAAATGCATTATTCAAATAATCACAATTATTATTTTCAAAGGATAAAATACACTGATCAATGATTGATGGATCAATTAAGGGACAATCAGCCGTTATACTAATTATAATATCTGTATGATTTTTTTCAGCTGCAAGTAAAACTCTTTGCATAACATTTTGCTCACTTCCTCTAAAGCATTTAATTTTATTTGTTTTTGAAATATTAAATAATACGTCATCTTTTTTTGTATTAGTTGTTGCAAGTACTATATCATTGGCATATTTAACTTTTTTGAGCCTTTTAATTAGATACTCAATTATATTTTTACCATAGACTTTATAACAATGTTTTCCCGGCAATCTTGAGGAATTCATTCTTGCTTCAATAATTATTGACTTTTTCATATTTAATTATCGCCTTTTCGCTTTACGTTTTTATTTATTTGTAAAAGTGATTTGTTTTTAAAAAGATAATCTAAAATTTCTTTACAGGAAAAATATTTAATATTTTTACCCCAAAAGTATTTAACGATTTTACTTATTAATTTAAAATCTCTATAGTCATCTAAAGTTAGTCCAATTTTTGGAAAATATTGATCTGACGGTGCAATTATATTTAATATTTTGTCTTTTTGAATATTTTTTCGCATACTTAAAGTAACATGCTCAAATTCCTTTATATTTTTTGATTTTTTTTTATAAAACTTAATTAAAGTTGATTTTTTAAATACTTGTGCATCCATGCCATCAGGAAAAGATCTGATATTTGAATTTGTAACAAAGTCTACTTTATTATATCTAAAAGTTCTGATGCATTGATCCACAATATTAAAATCTATTAGTGGGCAGTCACCTGTTATTAAAATTATATTTTTTGCATGAAAAAATGTTGCAGTTTTAATTATTCTTTCAACAACATTTTCTTTAGATCCCCTGTAAAATTTTATTTTTTTTTTAATTAAGTATTGTACTAAAATATCATCTGTTTTACATTTTGTTGTAGCTACAACTATTTTATCAATTAAATTTGATTTTTTTAATCTGTCGTAAAGTATTTTTATAGTTGGTTTCTTCTGAATTTTTTTCATTACCTTTCCAGGAAATCTGGAAGAAGTCATTCTTGCTGTAATAATTGCCAAATTTTTCATTTATCCTATTCTAAATAACCTAAAAATATCATCTAATATTAGATTAAATAGTCCCTTAAAAATTTTGATATTCGCATTTAAGGACCCACCATATCTAGGAAAGTCTGATCTTTCGATTTGTTTAATTTCGAATTCTGCAATATTTAATTTTTCTCTTTTAACATTTAAAAGTGTCTTTGTTCCTATTATATTTTTTGGATTTAACATATCTAAGTTTTTGCAATGCTCTAGATTATAACCTTTCAATCCACACAGAGGATCAAAAATATTATAAAAAATTTTAGTATATAAAGAAAAAATCTTTTCAGAAATCCTGGGTAAATATTTTCTCTTTCCTTTTACAATTGAGTTACCATTGTAAAGTAGATTAATTATTTTTTTTGCATCACCAATGTCGTGTTGACCATCAGCATCAATTGTAATTGCGTAATCCATATTTAAATCTATAGCTTTTTTAAAACCAATATTTAATGATAAATCATACCCCAGATTTACCTCATTTCTAATATTTGTGACTTCCAGGTCAGAAAGTACACTGCTTGTCTGATCAGTAGAGCAATCATCTACAACAATTATTTTTCCAAATTTCTCGAGCTCTTTAATTATGTTAGATAAAGTTTTTTCCTCATTATATGATGGCAAAATAAAGCACAACTTTTCATTAAACATATAAAGGTTTTTCAAAATAATTGGTTATTATTTCCTGAGGTCCAAAACCTCTTTTAAATTTATTAATATTTTTTAATTTTTCATTTTGAATATTTTCATTAAAGGAACCAAGGTCTAAAAAACTGTAATTAGACCTTTTTAATTCAATTATAGATTCCCATAATAACAAATGACCTACTGCTCTAGATCTATCTTTTTCAATAATTGTGTTATTTGCTGCAGATGAATAACTAACATAATATTTGTTAATGTTAAATGTCATTCCTCCTAAAAGATTTTCTCCTTCATAAGCTAGTGTAATTAATAAATCATTATTTATTAATGCTTTTTCTTTAAGTTTGATTGTTTCACTATTCAATTTTTTTCCACCTCTTAGTAAAGCCGAACTATATAAATTAATCCAATCATTAAAATGATTTTCATTAAAAATTTTTTGATTAGAAAACAAAACTTTATTCTTTTTTTGTTCTTTATTAATTAATGATTTATAACTTTTTCTTAGATTTTTTCTTAGATTTTCAGCTTTTTCTTTTAAATTTATAAACATTGAAAAATTTTGTTTAAGTTTAAAATTTTTTTTTTGTAACAAAATTAATGTTTTTTCTCTATCATTTTTGTTTTCAATTAGTGGAATAAGTCTAAAGTAAATATGAGCAACTTTAGATAGAATCAGATTTTTTTCTAAAACATCTAAAAATCCTTTTCTTAATATTTCTTTGTCAGTAAATTCTATGAAGTCAGAATAACCTGATCCACATATATTGTTAGTCTTGATTAAATTAAATTTCTTTTTGTCAAATAAAAATTTGATATGCTCAGCTTTATTTGAATTAATTAAAAATTCATTACCTAGTTGTGATTTAGACTCCATAGAAAACTAAACTAAATCTTTCAACTTTATAATGGAATTTTTGTTTATTAATCTTTTAGTTTTTTTTCCTATTATTTTTTTATATTTGTATGGTTCAAGACTATTTTTGGGAGAAGGTCTAAGAAAAATTAAATCTTTTTTTGTAATAAAATGATTTTTCCTAAGAATTTTATTTGAATGAATTGATCTTTTTTGAACGATTGCTGGATCCTTTTCGTTATATTCAATTTTTTTGTTAAGACCTCCAAGAGATCTTTCAAGTTCTCTAGATCTTAATATCATATCTTGCCATGTCTTTGGGTTCATAGAAAACTTATGATCAGGTCCTATTAAACTATTATCAAGAGTAAAATGTTTTTCTATAACTCTTGCTCCTAATGCAATAGCTCCTAGAACAGTTGCATGTCCATGAGTATGATCACTCAAACCTAAAATTGCTTTAGGAAATTTTTTTTTATAAGTTTTTAATACATTTAAATTTATATAATCATAGTTATTTTCACCTGCAGTATAATTCGTGTTACATTGCATTATTGCAATTTTTTTATTGATTTTAAATCCTGCTTGATATGCTTGATTTACTTCTTTTAGAGTAGAGGCCCCAGTAGCAATAATATACGGTTTACCTTTTGAGGCTATATACTTAATTATTTCTAGCCAAGTTATGTCTCCTGAGCCAATTTTAAATGCAGGAATATACTTATCAACATGATCAACTAAATCAAATGAGTAAGGTGAAGTAAAAAAATCTATCCCAACTTTTTTGCATTCATTTCTAAGTATTGGTGTCCATTTTAAATTTATAGATGCATCTTTGTAGACTTGATAGACACTTTTCTTCCATTTAGATTGATGTGATAATTGTTTGCTAAAACTTTTAAATGAATAATCGCTTACTATCGTGTCGGCATTAAAATGTTGAAACTTTGCAGCATTAGCTCCAGCTTTTTTTGCTTCCCTAATTAATTTAATCGCTTTTTTAAGATTACCATCATGATTAGCAGCAATATCAGCAATAAAATATGCTGGGTAATTATCACCTATAAATCTTTTATTGATTTTAAAACTATTTGCCATTTTTCACTAATTATAGTCTTTGACTACTTTATTTAATTCAAAATTTAAATCCCTAAACTTATATTTAAATTTCTTTTCGAAATTTTTTAATTTCATTCTCATATCCCTGTTTCTTTTTGCGTAAAATTTTATATCTTTATAAAACACTTTATTTATTAAACTTATGTCCAAATTAAGTTTTTTAGCTAATCTAATTCCAAATTGATATTTTGAAAAACCTTTTTTGCTACCAATATTGTAAATTCCATTTATTTGTTTTTCAATAACCAAAATAATTATTTTACATAGAGAGTCTATAGAAAGTGGGCTAAATAATATATCGTCTGCTAAATTAATTTTATTTTTTGATTTTAAGGATTTAACAATCCAATCGCTAAAAGAGTTTCTTTTTTTCGTTTTTGATTTACCAAAAAAATTAGTCCTAAGTATGATTGCATTAGTTTTGAGTGCCTGCTTTTCCGCATTATATTTGGTTTTTGAGTAGTTATTTATTAATTTTTGATATTTTTCGTTATTTTTTTTAAACATTGAATAAAATTGATCTGTAGATAGTTGAATTAAAAAAGAATTAAGTTTTTTTTTTACAATACAACTTGAAATATTTTTTACTAATTCATAATTAATTTTTTTAGCCTCAAATAAATTTTTCTCACATTTATCAACATCGGTAATAGCTGATAAATTAATAATTACATCAAAGTTTTTTTTTTTTAAATAACTGTTACAATATTTCAAATTGTTTAAGTTTTTTTTTTTATTTCTTATAAATCTTGTAATCTTGTAATTTTTTTTTTTTAAGTAATCTATTAAATTTGATCCTAATAAGCCTGATGATCCTAGAACTAAAATTTTCTTCATCAGTTTAATCTGTAAAAACCGCTCCTACTTACTGGATGTTCTAATAATTTCATTACGTCTTTTCCTTTTACAAATTTACTTATTTTTTCAAAAATAATTTCAAATTGGGTAAAATATTTTTTAAGATACTTTTCATGGTCAATGCAACAATAGACTGCATTAGTTGCTAATATCTTTTTTTTTAACATTTCTTGAGTTAAATAGGTTTTATAATATAAATGCATTTTAGTTTTAAATCTAAAAGAAGGTAGAGCGTCCAATCCATCTATTTCAATTGGAACATTATATTTCTTAGATAAAATTCTCCAAAAATTCTTAATTTTTTTTCCTGTTTTAGTTATTTTTAACCAAGATTTTTTTTTCTTCATTTCATCGAGTGTTGCTATAGCTGCAGAAGGACCTGTAGCATCCGTCCAAAACGTGCTACTTATAAAGCTGTCTAAACCATAATTCATGACCTGACGTTTTCCAATTATTGAAGTGATTGGTATGCCATTTCCAAGAGATTTTCCAAAAACTGCAATATCAGGATTAATGCTATATTTCAAATGTAACCCCCCATAAGTTTCTCGAAAACCTGAAGTGCACTCATCAAATATTAATACAATTTTTTTATTTGCAGTTATTGTTCTTATATTTTTTAAAAAATTTTTTTTTGGTTTTTGGTTCCTTTCAACTTCCATAAAGACTGTACCAATATTTGGTTTATCTTTTATAAGTTTTTTAAATCCTTTTAAATCATTGTATTTAAAAGGATGAGTAGTACCTTTTAATTTTTTTGGAATGCCTATTGTACTTAATCCAGGTAGCAGAATATTATTCAAACTTTTATTATCTTTTAGATTTGAAGATAAATACCAGTCGTGCCAACCATGATAACCACAAATTGCAATTTCGTCTTTTCCACTATAAGCTCTTGCAATTCTTATAGCTACTGCATTTGCTTCAGCGCCTGTTCTTGCATATGTTGCAACTTGAGCCCATGGATGCATTTGTGTTAATTTCTTTGTTAATAGATAGTCTGCTTGTGAATTAAGTGTAGATGAACTTCCTGAGTCAATTCTTTTTTTAATAAAATAATTAATTTTTCTATTTGCGTACCCTAAAATATTTGTCCCTACTCCCATTAAGGAAAAATCTAAATATTTATTGTTCTGATTATCAATAATTGAACATTTATTTGCGCTCTTGAAGTAAGATGGCCAACCCCCTGGTAAAAATTGATCTTGTCTTTTTGACAAAAGCATTCCACCATTCAAAACATTACTGGATCTTTTGTACCAGTGCGTAATATTTTTTACCTTACTATTATTTTTTTTAACCCAGTAACGTGGATCTATTAAATAATCATCTTTTACCGACAATTCTGTAAAATCTAATTTTTTATTATTAATATTTAATTGATTCAAAATTTTTAAGAATTGATTTTTATTATCTGCTCCAATAATAAATTTATCTATAATATTTTTTTGGGATATATAATTAATACAAGCTTCTAATTTTGTAATATTGTTACTTTTTAGAAATTTTCTATATTTTTTAAATTCATTTGACCATATTGAAAAATAATTATTAATTTCCTTATCATTTAGTAATAGCAATCCTTGTAAAAAAATTGATCTTGCATGTAGCTCAATACCTTTTTTCTTTAATCTTTTCAGATATATTGGGTCATCGAATGATTGATTAAATAAATTTAGAGGAAATTGAACAATATCTGGTTTAAAAACTTTAAGAATCTGATCTAATTCAAATCTTGAGTATACTGAAATACCAATTTTTTTAATAAGTCCTCTTTTTTTATAATCTTTTAAAACATTATAAATAATTGGCCATTTTTTTTCATGTAATGGTAAAGATGGGTTGTGGATAAGTAGAGCATAGATATATGTTAAGTCATTAGCTTTAATTACCGATTTAATTTCTTCAAGTACAGTTTGCTTATAATTTTTTTTTACTTCCCCATCAAAATTTATTTTTGAAATAATTTTGGGATTATTTAATTTGGAAGTTCTTCTTATATAAATATTGCTATTTTTATACGAAGGTGAAGTGTCATAAAATTTAATTTTAAGATTTAAGGCTATATCAAAAACTTCTGAGAATTTATTTTTTTTACTTAAACCATAGTTTTGATCGGATTGAGCACATCCTAAAACTATTTTATTTATTAAATTCATTATTAATAAAATTTTTAATTTCTAAAAGAGTTAAAAATCTTTTATTATTTGAAGATGAATACTCAAATTCTTTTGGAACCATTTTTCCTTTTTCATTATCTTTACTTTTCAGATAAGAAATATTTTGATCAATAAATTTTATTGAGGGTTTTAGTAAATAATAATCTTTGAACTCTATTGTATTAAAATACTCATCTCTTGAACACAAAATCTCGCTAAGTTTTTCACCAGGTCTCACTCCGGTAAATTTTAATTTTGTGTCAGAATTAATTGCTTTTGCTAAATCAATAATTTTAACCGATGGTATTTTAGGAACAAATATTTCACCGCCCAACATTCTATAAAAACTTTTCAATACTAATTCAGCACTTTCTGTCAAGGTTATCCAAAATCTGGTCATTTCTTTATCAGTAATTGGAAAATACTTTGTTTTTTTTTTATATAAACTTAAAAAATAAGGTAGCACTGATCCTCTTGAGTTTGCAACATTACCGTACCTTACTACTGAAAATCTCGTTTTTTGGTCGCCTGAAATATTATTTGCTGAGACAAATAACTTATCTGAAACTAACTTTGTTGCTCCATATAAATTAACTGGATTTGCTGCTTTATCCGTTGAAAGCGCTATAACTTTTGAAACATTAGTTATAAATGCAGCTTCAATAACATTTTTTGCTCCAATAATGTTGGTATTTACGTGTTCTAATGGATTATACTCTGCAAGATCCACATGTTTTAAAGCTGCAGCGTGAATAACATAATTAATATTTTTCATTGCAAATTTTAATCTATCAGCGTCTCTAACATCTCCTAAAAAAAATCTTAAAATTTGGTTTTTATCTATTTTGCTATATTTTTTCGACATTTCTGATTGCTTTAGTTCATCTCTAGAAAAAATCACCAAACGTTTTAATGAAAAATCTCTTAAAAATATTTTTACCATTTCATTTCCCAATGATCCTGTGCCACCAGTAATTAGTACTGATTTATTTTTAAAATCTTTTTTTATTTTATTTAAGAGCATCTAAGTTAGAAAATTTAATATAAATATTATAATAGTTAAAGTAATTATATATGAATATAAGACAATTAAATGAAAAAAAAAGAAATATCTAAAAAACTTTCAGTAGTTGTTTGTTCAAAAAATGAGGAAAGAAGAATAGAAAAATGTTTGAGATCAATAATTGATAACAAGCCTGATGAAATTATTCTTGTTGATGGCGGGTCAAATGACAATACCTGTCAAATTGCAAAAAAATTTAAATTAAAAATTATTATTAATAAAAATTCTAATCTTACTAAAGATAGACAAAGAGGATTGGACGTGGCAAAATACAATTTTGTTGCAATGATTGATTGTGACCATTTTTTAAAAAAAAATCAATTAAACCACATGTTGCAAGATCTCCAAGATAAGGATTTTGCAATTTTGCAAGCTCAAATAAAGATTAAAAACTTGGATTTTTGGACTAATGCAGAAAAAAAAGCTCTTGATCTTGTCCACAACATTCCTGGTTTAAAAAAAAAGATAATCGGTACAGCACCAAATATATATAACAAATCTAAATTAAAAAATATAAGGTTTAATAGTAGGATTACTAAAACAATAGATGACACAGATTTTTTTTACAGACTATCGCAAAATAAAATTAGGTTTGGCATCAGCAAAATAAAAGTCATCTCATATCATGAACCAGGTTTCACAAAATATTTTAAAAAATTTATATGGTATGGAAAAGGAGATGCAGAATTTTGCTTCAAATATAAATTTAAAATTTTTTCAATGTCATATCATTTGCTTGTAAGATATATGATTATATATCCACTTAAATCTATATTAAATTTGAGCTTCAATCCTGTGATATTTTTTTTATCTCAAGGCTTTATAAGATTTTTAAGCATGATAATAAATTTATTTAAAATTTATTATCAAATTTTGCTGAAATAAAAATTTCTTTTAAAGCTACTGAGATATTTTTTTTTGGCTTGTAATTAAATTCTTTTTTAATAGTCATATTATTTCCAACTAATCCAAAATTGGCTTTGGAAGTTTTGTTAAAAAATTTTTTGTTATTAAAAATTTTTTTAATAACTTTATTAACACTTGAAAGTTTTCCTGAGGATAAAATAAGTTTATCGTGATTTTTTTTGGAAACCGAGATTTTATAGATTAAATTACATAAATCCTCAGCATGGGAAATATCTAAAAAAAGATTCGATTTAATTATTTTTTTTAAAAATGAGTAATTTTTTGTTAAAATTGATCTTACTATTCTTGGAAATAGGAAACTTTCATTTCTAAATTTTGAATCATGATTAAATAGAATTAATGTAGTACAGTTCAATTTAAATATTTTTTTAAAAAACATCATTAAGTTATGAGAGTGATACTTGTATTTCCCGTAAGCGTTTACGGGACTAAAATTAGATTTTTCATCGACAATATTAAATTTTTTTTTGCTATACATCATTGCGCTACCTGCAAATAAAAATTTTGATTTTCTGCAACATAAAATAAATGAAAAAAAAATATTAATGAAACAAATCATATTAAATAGATAATATTTAAAAAAATTATTATTTTTACCTGCTCCGGTGTTATAAGCAGCAAAATGTATGATCACATCTGGCCTAATTTTAATTAAATTTACTACTAATTTTACAATGTTGATTAAATTATTTTCATAAATTTTATTTGCCAGATCTTTAAAATATAAAATTTTTTTAAATTTTTTATCTTTAACAATGCCATAGACTTGATTTCCCTTTAGTTTATAAATCTTTGATAAAAGATGGCCATCTTGACCATATATACCTGTAATTAAAACTTTCATTTTAAATTTAATCTTTTACAAAATTTTTATTTTAGGAAACGGAATAATAACTTTTAATTTATTATTTAATTTTCTTATATTTTCTAATGAATGTTTTTTTAAATGCCAAATTAAGAGAAGTACATAATTTACATTTTTATTTTTTAATTCTTTCTCATTGGTTATTTTAATATTCGTCAATGGGGTAAATCTACCTAACTTATAAGGATTAACATCTACAATTTTACTTAAATAATTTGAATCTATTTTGGATAATTGTAAAAGAACATTTCCTTTAGTTGAGGCACCGTAACCATAAATTATTTTATTTGTTTTTTTTAATTTTGTAACAATTTTCTTGAGAGAATTGGCGTGATTAAATACTTTATTAAAATAAATTTTATAAGTATTAGGTAGATGAATTTTTTCCTTATATTCTAATTTGATTTGCTTTTTTAGTTTATTCTTTCTAATATTTTTATTATTTTCTTTGTGAGTTATGTTTAGCCATATACTTCCTCCATTTATTGAATTAAATCCAAAGTCTGCAATTTTCATTCCAACTTTTCCAATTAATATGTTTAATGAAATTAATGAATAATATTCATAATGTTCTTGGCAAAATGTGTCATATGAAAAGTTTTTGATTATAGCTGGTAAATACGCAACTTCCATATGAAAAATCCCATTCTTATTTAGTAAAGATTTAATTTTTTTCAAATTTTTTACAGGATCTTCGAGATCGTAGAACATTGCAATTGCTGTAATAAGATTAAATTTTTTTGATTTTATTTTTTTTACTCCTTCTAGAAATGGTTTGGATATTTTAATAGTTTCTTTTTTATGAAAAATTTTAAATTTATTAATAGTTGGATCTATTCCATATTTTTCATTCTTATTAGAAAAAAAGTTTAAGAAAGTTCCATCATTTGCACCTATGTCTAAAATTTTAAAATTATCTTTTATTCTAATAGTTTTTTTTAAAAAACTTGCTTTGTCTTTCAAATGTTTAATCATCACAGGATTTAAACCTGATCTATAACCATAATTTTCACCGTACAATATTTCTGATTTATAATTATGTTTTAATTGTAATAATTTTGAGCTTCTAGAGAAAACAACCTCCAAAGGAGTTTTTATAATTTTTTTTTTTAATGATTTTGGGAAGGTGCCAGTAAGACCCATTGCTGGGAATTTTGCGATTTTAATTAAGTCTTTTTTTTTTGATATCCTACAATATTTAATAGATTTAAAATATTTCATTATGGGTATATTTGTTAAAACTTAATTTTAATTATTTTAGGATATTAGTTTTAAAGTAAATATAAAATTATAATATCAAATCTTAAAAATTTTTTTCAGTGCATAAATCAAGCCAATTGAGCTATTAGTACTGGTCAGCTGCACGCATTACTGCGCTTCC